>Ga0182737_1000133_pt1 | contig 139661 bp, 119 predicted proteins | sample eDN5th30CBELigOP_FD_128878 | JGI IMG/M metagenome (GOLD analysis project Ga0182737, IMG submission 128878) | Enriched Organic Plus compost microbial communities from Emeryville, California, USA - eDNA 5th pass 30_C BE-Lig OP (version 2) (version 2) ... | reverse complement strand
TTGATCGCTTCTATGGCTACCTTCGCCTTAAAGCTTGCACTGAATTTCCTGCGTTCTTTTTTCATTTTCAACTGCTAATTTAAACATTTATACAGTTGTCCAATATTTGGGTAGTATGATATTTATATAATCATCCAAGTTCTTCAACGGGTAAGGATCAAATACGTTAAGCAGCAAATCTTTTTCAATTCTTTCTCTAAGATTTTTTATTTGTGGTTTTAGATCCATTTATTAAATAATATTTTGGTTAAATGCAATGCAGAATCAATAAGTTACATAGACAGGAATTAAGATCTCCTGATCGGTTTAAGTCTTACTATGTATATTTTTAGCATCTTTTCAAAATGAGCTACCGAATACCTTGGTTCATCATTTACCTCATTTCCGTTGATAATTGCATTGATAAAAATTTGGATCTGGGAAAAATCAGGAGTAACATGATAAACTCTGACATACTCTTTGATAAACTCATTGCGATAATAAGCTAATTGCTTTCTTGCTCTTTCCTGATGGTATCTGCCATAAAATGCCAGCCTTTGGTCATTATCCATCACCCTTATTTTAAAATCATCTTCATGATAATTGATAAAACGCTTAAAAGTGTCCCTGTTATTTAATCCCCAAAAATCTGTAAAATCTATTTCATCATCGTTTGCAGAAGTCTGGATAATAAAATCATTAAATAAAATAATGCGATTATTACCATCACTACCCGTACCAACGGTATTTTTGGTGTATTCATACTCACTACCGAGAGTATTGAGATAAGTAACATGTAAAGGGATCGACTTTAGTTCATTAATATCAATGTCTGGATTGTTAATCATCTTTCGTAATGTCTCTACCTTTTCCTCGCTAATCATATATTCTGGGTCGGCTACCGCTGTCCTATAAACCTGCAAAAGAAAAAACTTCCGCACCGCCTCACTATCCAATATTAACTCCTGCTGACCTATAAAGTCTTTGTCCCTTAATCCTGGAAGCACTTCATTTAAGAACGGGGCTTCTATGGCAGTAAATTTTTTCTCGCATTCAGAGCAAAAAACATAATCAACAGAAAACAATGCTTTCTTGGCTGCCCTGATTTCTTCTTCAGAGGCTTCCCGTCCGAACGTCTTTAAAATACCTTTTTGGGAAGTATTCCTTTGAAATCTTGCCTCAATCGAATCTTTATGGAGTGATATATTGAATGTAAGAGCTTTTTCGCGAACGTTTGAACCTTCTTCATTTAAACAGTTCCTAATTACGCCATCTGTCAGATAGTGAGTATTGGTTTTATCAGCGGGTTTTTCTTGGCAAAGTTTACATCGTTTCATAGATAAATTACCGGTTATCAAAGTTAAAAAGGCAAATCTTCTTCTTGAGGCTCTAAGGGATCATCTGATGCCGGTAAATTATCACTAGGTAATCGTTGCCATTCTTCAGCAATTTCTTTCCAGTTCTCTTGCCGATCAACCCTATGAGTCCAAACGTTCCAAAAATCTGGATCATCTGATTTTGGCCTATATTCTTTTGCAAGTTCATTCAGTTCAACCAAAATCGGGATTGGCGAAGCCCATCCCAAAAGAATGGCTTTACGTGTCGGCAAAATTGGAAGTTCACGAAGTAATCCGCCAATATTGTCTGGAACAAGTCTTCTGACTAAGTCTTGATCCCTATCATTTACAATTCGATGCAAAAGGAATGTGTTGCATTGAGAGAGTACAGTATCAGATAACTCGGATGGGCGTTGTGAAGAAAGCATAAGGCTTAATCCAAATTTTCTGCCTTCTTTTGCAATCTTCTCAAATACTTGGCTGCATACCTCCGCTGGCGAAATATCGTCTCCGTAGCTATGTTTTTTAACGAAATTGTGTGCTTCCTCCAGTACCAGCACCGTTGGCAGTATCTGCGAAAACTTTCTTCGATAACGTTGGGTAGCCTCAAAAATCAATCGGGAGATTACTGATACAACCAAGTGTAATAGATCCGATGGCACGAGAGAAAGGTCGATTACTACTGTTCCAGAGATATATTCATCTAGCCACTTCTCCAAAATAATATTTTCGTCATCGCCAATAATAGACATCATCCTTGTATCGGATAACATGGTACGTATCCTCATGATAAAGAAATCGAGGAATTGTAACGCCCCTTGTTCTTGTGCAATTAATTCAATATGGTCTGGTAATTGGTCAATATTGAACTTTATGGGCATATCTTCATCTGGCCCATCATATCTGAGCATTCCTCCAATATTATTTAAGAAATCATCAAGCGCCTTTAAAGCTGCTTCAACTTCCGCAAGTTCAAAACTGTCAAAATAGTTTATAGTTTCTTGAGCAGCATTGACAAAAGACCTTGCTTTTCCATTTGCGATTGCATTCAGCGTTTGAGATAAATTTGTCAGTTGATCGTTGATATCTCCTTCTTTTCTACCCACAAAAGTAAGTGCATCGTTTGCGATGCTTTCGAGTTTCTTTCCAAACTCGTTTCTTCCAGGCTTTTCCTTGAAAGCTGAAGCCCCAATGTTCAGATCATTTTTGATGGAAACTGTACAACTTGAAAAATACCGTCGAATAGTTAATGTAATATCGTCCTGAACCTGCGTACCTCCTTTTAATTCCTTGAGTGCCCGACGCAATATTGGGCGTTGAGTTCTACCGGTGGCCTGTGAAAATGCTCCCCATTCATAGCTATTCCAAAACCAGCCAGGAACCTTCAGCTGCTTGAAATTATTTTTATCTTCTTCTGAAACCTCAACTTTAAAGCATTTTAGACCAGTATCAAGCCCTAAAAAGCATTTTGAATACTCACCGTTTGGGTCAAGAATTAGAAAACGAGAGTTTAATTTTCTTTTGTTCGGAGCTTTATGTTTTGCCGCTTCTTCCATCGACCACCTAATTAATCCTGCAACTGAACACGATTTCCCACTACCCGTATTTCCAAGCACTGCAATATGTCGCCCGAAAAGTTTATCCGGGTTAATTTTGACATTAGCATTGCCAGCAATCGGTGCTGTCCCGATTTTGACAAATGCAAATTCGTCGTCATTTTCAACGATTGATTTAAGTTGCTCATCTTTAGCTAAAATTACATTGTCCCCAATTGACGGGAAAGAGTAAATTCCTCGCTCCAGTTTGTAAGTTGTTTCACCGTTATTTATCTCCGTCTTTAACGTACCTATTGGATTAATAGCCATTTTCCTCAATGGAAAAGGAAGATCTATTAAATCATAATCTTTAAATCCTTTGCGTTTTGGATATTGAGAATGCTCAACACCTAACCAATTTATAATTCCTACAAGTGCGCCAATCTCGTTGGGGATAAGTACAAAACCATTTATTCTGGGAAATAAACTTGGAACACCTGTATTCAATGCTGTATTTTGTGGAGCATCGGTTTCTAAAAGCACCTTTATTTCTGTCGGAGATACAAAATCAACCGTTCCAATGCTCAGGTTTCTGAGTTGGTCAAAATTAAAATGGTAAGTCATCGTCTTCAGATTGATCTTGGTTCGGTTCCTCAAATTCTTCGATTTCAGCTACCTCGGCGGAAGTTGGCTTTGCCTCTGTTTGTATAGTCACATTGCTCGGTATTCCATTATCTGATGAAGGATTATTCATATCTCTCTTTCCTATTAAATCCTTCATTTTGATAGTCAACCTATCTATTGCTGATTTCGGTAAATAGTTATCGACCAATGTTTGGAGATCACCAAAGTGGCTACCAATCAGTAAAGTGTATTGAGCTTTGTTTTTATCCTTTAAAAATCGCTCAATACGATTTCCCGGGTCGTCAAATGCGATAATAACCAAGTGTGTTGATGGAATTGTGAACATATCTGCTATAATCCTATTGATGTGGGAATCACCGAAACCATAGCCATAGGTCACTATTGAGGAATTTGGCTTACAGATCGCCGTCGAAAAATCCCTGAATAGTTCAGAGTATGGGTAATAGGCTGTTTCTACATCCTTTGCCGAATTAGGATATATTACGACATGCTTTGTTGCATCTGCCGGGATGTCGGGATGGTTGTCGCCAGCCCCAAAAGGAAGCAGCGATCTAATTATCTTTCCATGCCCTCTGAAAAGCCAATCTATTGATCCATGCAGTTTAGTAATCCTTGCTACGCCTTCAACATATCTGGGTTCTCCCCTGATGCCCGGCGGGTTATAATGGTAATCAAGTTCCAAACGGGTATTTCTAAAAATCGGCTGGAGTTTACCTTTGAAGCGATCAAGAAGCAATACGCCTACCTCATCGCAACCATATTCCAGGAATCGGTCGTAATTTGTGGTAAAAATATTTAGACGCTCTCTTGATGCTGCACGACTTGAAAAACTCAATAAAAAAGCCTGTAAGTATCCAAAACCGTAAATCGCTTGATTGACATCTTCTTGATTGTCAGATTCGAGTTTCTCTCTGAACGCACGTTCTGTTGAGAGGATAGCTCTTATAAATTCATTTAATTTGGTATTTAGCTCATTAAGCAATGTGCCGTGGTTTTTATCTTCAAGAATTTCGTAACCTCGTAACAATTCAAGGGCAACACGAAAATCGTCTTCAAGGTTTGCTTCTCCTCGTTCCATTGCCGAGGCAGACTTTGCTGAATGGGATTTAATTTTATCTTTATACTCTTCGTCATCCAGTTCTAGCCGTCCCATTCCCTGTGCGTCAATTTTAGCTGCATAGGCAATAGCAGTGGATAGTCCGGAGCCAACCAATAATGAAAAATGTTCCGTCTGGAATATTGCACTAAGCCAAGGTTCGATTTTTGACCTCCAATATTTGAAATCGGGTGTATCATCACTGAACAGCATTTCAGTACTGGTCTTAAGTATATGACGTTTGGTCCAGTCTATAGTGTTTTCCATGTGATAAGAGCTTAATTCACTTGTTTATTGTTGTCTATTTTAGAATTCTCTTTTTTAAAAAAGTAGTCATACACTACCGAAGATTCACACTACGCCCGTTTTCCTTAAGTTCTCGTACTCATTTTTGTCTTTTACCAGACTTCTTAGAAAACTAGTAGTCGTAATCTTAGTTTTAGGGGAACCCATATCCCTCCTCATTTCAATTATCACATCTGTTATTGGTCGTAACGATATCTTATCATTGCCGGAAAACTCTTCCCATTCGAAAAATTTCTTTATGACTTTATCACTACCGTATATCATGAGATCTTTTTTGATCTCTATCATTGATTTAACCATCTTCTGTTCAGACATTTCCTTCTTAAACTTTTGATTTTCATATAGCTCAAAAAACAAGTTTATGAACTTTGTATAGACTTGGTATTTCTTTTCCGATAGTTGCCGCTCAACTAACAATCGTTTTTCTTTTTCATGTTTATAAAGCCAGCCAATCCCAGCAAGCAAAGCTAATATTATAGGGATAGCAATATTTATGTACGTTTCCATATTCATTTATAGATTATTATCTTAACATACATTTCACACACGTTGCTCCACTTCCACATTAACCTGCTGCATCAGTTCATAAATTGGAAGTTCTGCACCTAATACTTCGAAACTAACAATAAACGTGTAAGGTATTTCTTGTTCCATATCTTTTTCCCATCCTTTATGCCCAACCACAGCAAAAGAAAGCTCCTGAGATAGCTTATAAGAATTAACAATTGCCCAATCTTTCTGATTGGTGCTAGCTTGGCGTTTTACTCCCCGAACTTTGCCGTGAATTGGGTTTTCTGCAAGAAACCAAGGTATACCTGACGCATCCTGATTTCCTTCTGCAACGGCAAGTTCACCGTTTTGTTGTATGCTTTTTAATACATCCCTTTGAAAGGACTGAAAAGATTGATTCAGCTTAGCCGATTGCCAACTTAACCAAGCGGAAAGATAAGAACGTAGATTGCGTCTTGTTCTTCTTGGTTTTGCGGTATAACACAGCGAAACTTCAATGAGTATCTCATAATCTTCACCTTGTTTACGCATCTCTTCTGGAATACTAACAGAAAACAAATGCGCCTTGGAAGGACTTAGTCTACCAGAAGTGGTAAAAGTAATACGTTGTGCATTATTTTGAATAGCTCTATCTAAATTGGGTATACCATAACCATAACGCTTTACATGATCGGCAGTAGGATTGTAAAAAAAAGCTTCAGGGTGCCTAGCTGATTGAATGATTAACGCCTTATGGAAGAGGCTCTTCTCATTAGGAAATAAACGCATTAAATGTGCAGCAATATGGCTCACCTTTGGAGCGGCAAAAGAAGTACCTATATCATAACCCACCCCGCCAGCTCCTGCTTTAACTACTTTGGTAGAGGTAGAATTATCAACAGTTAAATTATTGCCATGACGCTCCCGTATCCAATCACCACCATATTCGACCAGCTCCGGTTTTATGGCACCCCACATCCCCAAACCTGCACGGGAAAATGAGGACACTTCATCTTTAGCACCAAAAGAAATACGGTCTTCGTCCTCATATTTGTTCAAACAAACACTACCTACCGTTAAAGAAAACGCGCTTTGCGCAGGGTCAGCAATACGGCAGGAACGCTCCAAAAGATATTGGGGGTATGCTCTACCAGCTTGTAGATGGTTCTTGATCCCTGGATTATTAGGATGCCAACTGTCATCTTTTATATTACCAGCGGAGACAATAAAAAGCTTGTCTTCTTCGTGTGCAATTTGATCTAGTGCAGCTGCCCATTGTGACATGTGGATTTGACGACAAGGTACCCTTGCAGTTATTGACAAATTAAAAATATTAGCGGTGGAAAAACCGTTATTAATATCCTTCATCAACTTAGGAGGGAAAAGTTTTGAAGACATGCTATTCCCCGCATCGAGCACGCGTGCGTTAAGAATAAAACACGGAAGCTGGTAGTCTCCATCCTCTGGTATGCTATTTCCAAATAAAACTGCTCCCGCTACCTTTGTACCATGCCCACCATTAGGTACATGATCGGACATTACAAGCTCTTCGCCAGGCACGTAACTTGTAGACACAAGATTAAGTATTGCTTTTGACAATAATTTATGATTTTCCTGAATACCGCTATCAATTACGCAGACAGCGGGAGAATCTGGTTCGGGCTCGACTAAATTGAGCTCTAATTCGTTTTCTCCCTCCTCCCCTTTTATATTTTCGACATCTACGTATTCTGTTACTTCGAAAACGTATGGATAGTTCAGCACTAGATCTTTCAAGGCCTGTCCTTTCATTTCAGCCCGGAAGCCAAAACTATCAACATAAGACACAAATCCATCCAGTATTGCACCGCCATACAGCTCAATAAACTGCTGAATTTCGTTTTGCCTAGTCCATTCTAATTCGTCTCGTTCTATATCATATTGAGCCGAACGTTCGTGCCATCTTTGTATTCTCGCGTCATAATGTTCGTCTGTTTCGCCTTCCCTCTTTGCAGGCCAATTTGATTTTTTTAAATAGCAAGCTACTGATACATCAACAGTAAACAGCTCATTATCAGCAATATTGTTTTCTTGCCACTTTTTATAGAGGTCTTCTGAAAAAATTTGTTCCGCACGCCAACCATTCCCGTCTATGATATCCCAAAGTTCGGCCGTATTTTTGGCTTTATCATTCTCTACAAACTTTTTAATCTTATCTCGTAGTGATTTGAACCCATCCTCACTCGCACCAATAATATATCCACCTTCTTCTTCGGCAATTATTTCTATTCCGAAACCTTTTAAAAATTCAATATCGTATTTGTCCGGATCGATTTGAAGGTAAACAGGGATAATTCCTTTTGTGGGTAATTCTGGCAAACCGTTCTCTTCTCTCCAGGCCATAATGTCCTGGTAAAAATTCGTTAACGAATCGGCTTTCACAGACAGATTATTTCCGTGTTGTCTTCGATTTCGTTGATTTTCTAGCGTTTTAGGATTGGTTTCTCTTGGTGGAGTCGGTTTAAATTTAAAGTCTCCCTGCAATGCCCCTCGGAGCGGCAAGTGTGGAAATTCAGGCATAGGCAATTGGGTTTAGTAGAAATACTACATATTATATAATTGATTTTCTTTTAATGATTCGTAAAAATGGTTTTCATTGATGATATGCTCACCTTGAATGATAGCATGCTTCGCAGCATCTGTAGCGATTTTAACTATTAAAGCCGCTGAAAAACCTTCCATCTGTTCGGCGAGCTTGTTCCAGTCTGTTTTTTTTGCTACTTCTATAGAAGCCAGAGTAGACTGTAAAATACGTTTGATTTCCTCTTTACCCGGTTTCGGCATCTCTATAATATCGTCGAAACGACGGAACAATGCTTTATCCAATGTACCCTGAAGATTGGTGGTAGCGATGATGATTCCGGGGCCATCATAATCTTCCAATACATTGAGTAAAATATTTACCACGCGGTGCATTTCTCCCACGTCTTGTTTGCCCTCACGCGACTTCCCAATAAAGTCGAATTCATCTAATAAAAGAACACAAGGATAATGTTGAATAGCATCGAATAAGCTTTTTAAGTTGCTCGCCGATTCGCCTAGATAGGAAGATATTATCGCTTCAAATCGTACTTTTAAAAAAGGTAAACCTATGTTCCAAGCAATACGCTCAGCACTCATACTTTTACCACAGCCCGGTGCTCCATGGAACAAAATCCGTTTTTTAGGCTTAAGACCGAAATGTGCCAAACGTTCGCGCGCGACATATTCTTTTTCAATACGGCGAATTTTTTCTTCTATCTCCCTTGGGAGAACCATATCGTGCCTAAGCTGTTCCCTCGGCACTTCGACGGCCAACGGTATATTTTTTCGCTTATCGTTCGGTATAGTAACCGAGTTACCAAAAATATTTTTGAGTTCTCCTTTTAATGACTGCCCCGCATGAATATTACGTTTTAGAATGGCATCCAAGCGATCTGCTAGTTTCTCATGCCCCTTCTTACGCTCTGAATCAATAATAACATTGGCCACTTTGACTAAATCGTCCTGTGGGTCTCCCTCAATGGAACGGAAAAGGCGCAACATTAAATCCTGATTCATGATGTAACGATATTTTGATGTAATGATATAAATTTAAGCAAATATACGGTTAGATAAAAATTTCTAAGTCATAAAAGAGAAATGATTTATAACTCATCGAGCTCTTTCTTTAGCTTTCTATATTGAAGTTTCAAAATGGCATCTTCATAATATTGAATTTTAGAATACCACAGATTTCCTCCCAACAACATCAAAATAATGCCATAGCTATTACGTTTGTATGGTTCAAAATAAAACCGGCTTATTAGCTAAATACTCATTGAAATAATCAGAATTCATTAGCGCGAAATGCTAAGAATGTATTATCACCTAAATTACGTCTAAACCTATATGTTATCCCAGTATCATTTGTCGTTCGAAAAAACTCATATAATCTTTCAAATTCGCGAATATACTTTCTAAGAAATCCGCTGACGTTTAGATCAATTTCGGTATCGTAGTACTTATAGATAGCTATCAAGCACTTTTCTATCCTAAACATCAAATTCCAGGCTTCATCATATGTTGGAAACAGTTCGTCTGTCATTTTACCGATGTCAGCATCTGAATGCGCATAAAATTTGTCTCGCAAGGTTTTTAGTTTATTTAAGACAGATGTAGTATTGTTGTCATTAATGATTTTCAAAAAATCAGTAAAGTATTGGAGTGGGATATCTTCATTAAATTCTTTATGAAGTAGCTTATTATAAAGCTTCATAATGGAAAAGTTATCATCTTTTCCTTTAGCAAGGATTTTCATTATCTCCAAAACGAAAAGTATCCATCCTTTTCTAGACAACTCATTATATCCAGGTGACTCAACACGAATTAGATAATCCAAAACAGTCAAATTATACTTTGGATCAAACTTCGGTTCAAATTTTTCACAATAGCTTTTAGGACTTCTCATTAGGTGGGTTTCCGCCAATGCTATTTTTGCTTTTATGTATAAAATGTAAATATTGTCCAATAACTCTCGGCAAAGATTTTTTTCTTCCATGATGATCTAAAATAATAAAAGCCAGACATACCTTACGCTTTTTATGAATAACGTGTAAGCTTACCAAATTTAAGACAACGTAAAATTCAGAAAAACCAATTACATAGCCCTATTCGACGAAGAATTGGAGTCTTTCCCCGATAAGAACATAATAATTTGAATAAATAATGTTTCGTGTGTATCTTTCTGCCCATAAATAATTTATCAACCTAAAGTGAGAAAGTCATAACTATATGGCAAACAAAAAGGAATTACAGAAGCAACGGAGGCGGAATTTCAAGCAGCAGGAAAAGGAACGCTTTGAGAGCTCGCTTCCGGCTGATCGGAGTATATTTTTGGGGTTATTCGATTATTTGGATGAGCACCTTCAAGAGTATGGCTGTGATCATAGCATGTGCTTAACAGAAAAATATTTAGCGCTAACTGGGATGACTGAAATTGTTGATATGCTGGATTGGCTGGCAAACCATGGTGCTTACTGTGATTGTGAGGTATTGGCGAACGTAGAAGAATTATTTGAGTAATATAAGAAATACCAGCTGAGCCTATGAAACCAAGAGCCGATTATCTTCGGCTTTGGCAAGTAATTGGATAGAGACTGCTATTGCTATATCTTTACAATCTTGGTCTGGCTCGACAATAACCGTTAATAGATTATACTTACCGTTTGCCTTTAATCTTTTGAAGACGTAGTCCGCTGTGGTGAAAATACCCGTTTCTATGTGCCCTGCGTTAATAACAACGCTGGCAAAGCAAATAGAAATAAAAAAATGACAATCATTGACATATTAATTGAGGTCGACTATTCTCAAATAGTGGAAAAATGACTAAACTGCATAATGTCCTCATATTGGTCTTAGCTGATTATAAATGTTAGCTAAATATAAAAAGAATTATTGTGATTGGTATAATGAACATTATAAATACAAGTATACAATAGCCCAAGTGGAATTTATTTTTACACCATAGCATGCTTCCATTTTAAGATAACGATCAAATTGTTGCATCAACGGTCTTTGATACGCTGCTGCACATCCATCAATAAATGTTTGATCTCCTGTAGATCGGTCTGCGGATCGGGCAGCCTATCCGTTTGGTGCTTTACATATTGCCATATTTCCAGTACCTCATCGACATGCACGGTATAGGGCCTGTAATTGCCATTGAGCGAGCGGAGCAGCAAGGTACCCTCTTTTTGCATGCTCACCTGTTTGAACACAAAGTCCTGCTCGTTCTTTAGGATGACAATACATAGGGTATCGGGCTTGAGCGATTTCCAGTCCTGCACGTAACGGGCCACTACATCGCTCCCTTCAGGGATGGGTAGCATGGAATCGCCCACGGTGGGGAACATCCGGTAGGTACCATCTGCGGGCAGGTTGGGCAGGGTAAATTTGGGCAGTGCGGCCAGGAACTCTGGGTCTGAACAACTTGCTGCATAACCGGCCTTGGCCTTCACGGGTACGTATTCCATGTTCTCGCGGTTATCGGCATTGACGGTAATAGACAGCACGCGTAGGTTCTTGCCGTTGATGTACTCTTTCGCCCCGGTTTCTAGCTTGCGCAGATCATACTCCGTCCAGCGGGCCAGATCCTGCTTCAACAGGTAATCGAGCGGTATCCGGAAAAAATCAGATATCCGCACCAGGTCTGCCAATGGCGGATTCTCGGTATACCCGTTCTCCATAGCGGTATATTTGGCGCGCGTGCAGCCCAATAGCCCCGCCAGTTGCTCCTGACTGTATTTTTTGCGCTTGCGCAGGAAACGGAGGTTATTATTGAAAAAAACTTTTGCAGCTTTCATTTTGTATTGTTACTATTAACAACAACCTTTTTGTTATTATTGATAACAATATTAAGTAAAAGAAGTGGAATATGGAAGCAGCAATGGATAAAAAATTGAAGATAGCAGAACTGCAGGCCATGATACTGGAAGCGGAAGGGTTTTTGCCCCCAATGGAAAACAGCAGGCAATTGAACATGCTGGGCCCCATGGCGGAGGCCTTCCCTACCGGGATTTTTCCGATGGGCGCCATCCACGAATTTGTGAGCATGGACGTGGCACAAGTGGCCGCATCCGCAGGGTTTATCTCCTGCCTGATTGGCCAATTGATGCAGCACAAGGGCCCCTGCCTGTGGGTGAGCATGGGCAAGCGTTTGTTCCCCCCTGCACTCAAACGGTTCGGCATGGAGCCCGACCGGGTTATCTTCGTTAACCTGGCGCAGCAAAAAGATACGCTGTGGGTTATTGAAGAGGCACTGAAATGCCCGTCACTGGCCGTTGTGGTGGGCGAGATACGTGATCTGGACCTCACTGCCTCGCGGCGTTTGCAACTGGCCGTGGAGCAGAGCAGGGTGACCGGCCTGCTGCACCGTTATCGCCCGGGGCGGATGAACAACATGGGCTGTGCGGCCCGCTGGCAGGTACGGCCAATGGCCAGTAAGCCGATAGGCCGCCTCCCGGGTATTGGTTACCCCACATGGCAGGTTGAGCTGCAGAAGGTACGCAACGGCCGGCCGGGCTGCTGGCAGGTGGCTTGGCACAGGAACCGCTTTGAATACCTAGAACAGTTAGCACCTAGGGAACAGATACGCATAAAAACAGGTACGTGATGAAAAGATATGTTGCCATATGGTTTGGGCATTTACTGACCGACAGGCTGGCCACCCTAAGGCCGGAGCTGCTGGGGAAGGCCTTTGTGCTAACCGCACCCGAAAGGGGGCGCATGGTGATACAGGCTTCCAGCCCGGAGGCTGTAGCTGTGGGCATTGGGGTAAAAATGGTACTGGCAGATGCCCGTGCCCTGTGCCCCGGCTTAGCGGTGTTCGACTTTGATCCCGGCGAAGCGGAGAAACTGCTCGCACAGTTGGCCGAATGGTGCCTGCGCTATACGCCGGTGGCCAGTGTAGACCCGCCCGATGGCCTCGTGCTGGATGCGAGCGGCTGCACCCATCTGTGGAAGGGCGAAAGGCCTTACCTGAAAACCATCTTGGAAAGGTTGCAGCAGAAAGGTTACCACGTACGGGCTGCCATGGCCGATACCATTGGTGCGGCCTGGGCATTGGCACGCTTTGGCAACACGGGCAGCGTGGCCAGGCCGGGCGGCCAGCTGGAGGCATTGCTGCCACTGCCTCCGGCTGCACTGCGGCTGGAAAGCACCGTTACTGAACGGATGCACAAACTGGGGCTAGCGCAGATTGGCGATTTCGTGGGCATGCCGCGTGCTACCCTGCGCCGCCGTTTCGGCCAGCCTTTGCTGGATCGCATCGATCAGGCTCTGGGTACGCTAACGGAGCACCTGAAGCCGGTTATACCGGTGGCCATCTATCAGGAGCGCCTGCCCTGCCTAGAGCCGGTGCGTACACGCAAAGCGATAGAGATGGCACTGGAGCATTTATTGAAAGCGCTGGCAGGACGACTCCAGCAGGATGGCATGGGCTTGAGGAAGGCCGTTTTCAAATCGTTCCGCATAGATGGCAAAGTCAGTGAGATCAGCATCGGTACCGGCCGCCCCTCGCACAACGGGCAGCATATCTTCCGCCTTTTTACGGAAAAGATCGGCACCATTGCCCCAGGACTGGGCATGGAGCTTTTTATACTGGAGGCCCCGGTGGTGGAAGAACTGGATGCCCGGCAGGAAAAGCTGTGGAACGAAGGCAGTGCCCATGAAAGTACCGAGGTAGGCAATCTGCTCGACCGCATTGCCGGGCGGGTGGGCCAAGGGGCCATACACCGCTACCTGCCCGATGAGCACCACTGGCCGGAACGCTCTATCAGGCAGGCATCTTCGCCAGATGAACGGCCATCCACTAAATGGCCACAGACCGGCCAGCGCCCCATCTACCTGCTGCCCCAACCGGAACCCATTAACGTGACCGCCCCGGTACCAGATTACCCGCCCATGGTATTTGTATACAGGGGGAAGGTACACCAGGTGAAAAAAGCCGATGGGCCAGAACGTATTGAAAGGGAATGGTGGTTGGAAACAGGTCTGCAGCGCGACTATTACCGCGTGGAGGATGAGCACGGGGCACGCTACTGGCTGTTCCGCTCGGGGCATTATGAGCATGACGGGACACCGGAATGGTTCATGCACGGTTTTTTTGCTTAACGCTTATGGCTTATACAGAGTTACAGGTTACATCGAATTTCAGTTTCCTCCGCGGGGCATCGCATCCGGAAGAACTCGTGGAGCATGCGGTCAGCCTGGGTTACACGGCCATTGCGCTGACCGACCATAATACGCTGGCGGGTATTGTACGTGCGCACACTGCGGCCAAAAAGCATGGGATACGCATCATTCCGGCAGCCCGAATCGACCTGCAGGATGGTCCGCCAATGTTGGCCTACCCGACCGACCGGGATGCTTATGCCCGCCTTTCGGCCCTGCTTACCGAGGGCAACCGCCGCACGGAAAAGGGCAAATGCTTGCTCTACCGGGCAGATGTATACCGTTATGCCGAAGGAATGATCTTCATTGCCCTTCCTCCGGCCGAGCTGAACGAAGACTTTGATTTTGACGATGGCTTTAAGCGTGATCTATGGGAATACAAGAAGCAGCTTGCAGGTGAACTCTACCTTGCCGCTTCATGGCTGTACCGGGGCGACGATGCCAAAAGGCTCTTCCGTCTTTCTGAACTGGAAGAGCAGCTGGGTATACCCATGGTAGCCACCAATGATGTGCATTTCCATAGCCCGGAACGGCGGCAGCTACAGGACATCGTGACCTGCGTGCGCGAGAAGAAGACCATCTACCATGCGGGTTATCTGCTGCATGCCAACGCCGAACGTTACCTGAAACCGGCAGAGGAAATGGAACGGCTGTTCCGCAAGTACCCGCATGCCATTGGGAACTCGGAACGCATCGCCGGGGCCTGCCATTTTAGCCTGGATACACTGAAATATGTTTATCCGCGGGAGATCATGCCCGAGGGACGCAGCCCCTTGGAGGAACTGACACGGCTGGCATGGAAGGGCGCCCGGGATTTCTTCGGCGATGCCCTGCCCCAAAAGGTATCATCGGCTATTGAGCATGAGCTGAAGTTTATCCGGGAAATGGATTACGCACCCTATTTCCTGACGGTATATGATATTGTGCGCGAGGCGCGTGCGCGGGGCATCCTCTGCCAGGGCCGCGGATCGGCAGCCAACTCCACGGTGTGTTTCTGCCTGGGCATCACCGCTGTGGACCCCACCAAGTTCGACCTGCTCTTCGAGCGCTTCATTTCTTCTGCCCGCAATGAACCGCCAGATATTGATGTGGACTTTGAGCACGAACGGCGCGAGGAGATCATCCAATATATCTATGAGAAGTATGGGCGCGACCGTGCGGGCATTGTGGCCACGGTTACCCAGCTGCACCAGAAAGGTGCCCTGCGCGACGTGGCCCGGGCAATGGGCATGTCGATGGATGCCATCAACCGGCTATCAGGTTCTGTCTGGGAGTTTACTGATGAATGGTTTGAGGGAAAGGTGATTTCGGAGCATGGCTTCGATGCGGGTGATCCGCACCTGGTAAAGGTACTGGAACTGACCCGCCAGTTTATGGGCTTTCCCAGGCAGCTGGGGCAGCACACGGGAGGTTTTGTGATCACCGATGGCAAGCTGACAGACCTCTGCCCCATCATCAATGCGCGAATGGAAGACCGCACCAATATTGAGTGGAACAAGGACGACATTGATGCGCTGGGTTTCCTGAAAATCGATGTGCTGGCCTTGGGCATGCTCACCTGTATCCGCAGGGCCTTTGACATGGCCAGACAGCACCATGGCCGGGAACTGGCCTTGGCTACTGTACCGCAGGATGACCCGGAGGTGTATGCCATGATCAGTGCGGCCGATACCATCGGCGTCTTCCAGATCGAGAGCCGCGCCCAGCAATCGATGTTGCCGAGACTGCGGCCAAAAAATTTCTACGACCTGGTGATCGAGGTGGCCATTGTACGCCCCGGCCCCATTCAGGGCGACATGGTGCACCCTTACCTGCGCAGGCGGAACGGAGAGGAACCGGTGGAATACCCTTCCAAAGAGCTGGAAGATATTCTGGGCAAGACGCTGGGAGTGCCCCTGTTCCAGGAACAGGCAATGAGGGTGGCTATTGTGGCCGCGGGCTTTACCCCCGCCGAGGCTGATGAGCTGCGCCGAAGCATGGCCACATTCAAGTCTAAGGGACTGGTGAGCAGGTTTGAGCGCAAACTGATCGATGGCATGGTGGCCAGAGGGTACAAAAGGGAATTTGCCGAAAGGGTTTTCCGCCAGTTGGAGGGTTTCGGCAGTTACGGTTTCCCCGAAAGCCATGCGGCCAGCTTTGCCCTATTGGTCTATGTATCGTGCTGGCTGAAGCATCACCTACCGGATGTGTTTGCAGCGGCCCTGTTGAACAGCCAGCCCATGGGTTTCTATGCACCGGCACAGATTGTGCGCGATGCGCGGGAACATGGGGTTGAGGTACGTCCGGTGGATGTGAACCTTTCGTATTGGGACAATACGCTGGAGGAAAAAACAGGTAAATACTGTGCACTGCGGCTGGGTTTCCGGCAGGTCAAGGGTATGCGGCAGGAGGAAATGGATGCCCTGGTTGCAGGGCGGAGCAAACCATATACCCATATTCACTGGTTATTGGATGCGGGGGTCTCTTTTGCCTCGTTGGAACGGCTGGCCGATGCCGATGCCTTCCGCTCGATGGGAATGGACCGCAGGCAGGCGCTCTGGGAGGTGTCTGCCCTGCACGACCGGCCGGTTGGCATTTTTGAGGGGCAGCCCTCGGCCAGCGACTTGGAGGAAAGTGTACGCTTGCCCGGCATGTCGCTGGCGGAACATGTGGTACAGGACTACGGCTCCCTATCGCTTTCGCTGAAGGCACACCCGGTGAGCTTTGTACGCGGGCAGCTCTACGAGCGGGGCATTTTATCGACAAAGGAGCTCGACCGCTGGCCGGATGGCACGCCGCTGCGGGTGGCGGGGCTGGTGCTGGTGCGCCAGCGCCCGGGAACAGCGGGCGGTGTGTGCTTCATCACTATTGAGGATGAAACGGGTGCTGCCAATGTAGTGGCCTTTGCAAGCCTCTTTGAACGTTACCGTAAAGAGATTCTCTATTCGCAGCTGCTCATGGTGGAGGGAAAGTTGCAGCGTGAAGGACAGGTGACGCATGTGGTGGCCAAGCGGCTTTACAACCTTTCGGGCTTGCTGGCCCTGCTGGAGCCGCAGCAGCGCAGGGACGCCGACCTGCGTGCACTTCCGCCAACAGATGAAAAGGATAGACAGGCGCACCCTGCAAAGAGCAGAAGAACACAGGTACACAACAGTGCCCAGCTGGATATCTTCGGCAAAGGGCGTAATTTTAGGTAATACTATGGGCAATCAAAACCGCACCCCGGTTGTTACTGTTAAAAAAGGAGGAACTTACAAAAACCAACCTAAGAAGATAAGGGAGAAAGCGACAGAAATTGCCAATGAGGTTCTGAAGACCACCGGAAATGAAGGAGAAGCGATAGCAACCGGTTTGAAACAGGCACGGATTTATTTTAAAAATAAAGAGCGGAAACATTCATAAGCAAGGATAACAATTTCTATAAACTGAACACAGAAACTGCAACAGCTTGTATCTATGAAATTTATAAAAGGCGATATCACAAAATTGGAAGTAGCAGTTTAGCGCTGGCTCTTGAGCATAAGCTCTCGTCCATTGCCTTCCCTAACATCAGCACAGGTATCTATCGATTTCCCAAAGACCGGGCTGCTGAAATAGCGGTTAGCGCTGTCAAGGAATTTCTCAGCACCAACAACGCCAACATCGAGGTTAGCTTTGTATGCTTTGATAATGAGAATTATAGGATATATGAGGAGTTGACGTAGGTTAAATACTATTTTTTAGTAATTTTACAGCATTAAAAAGAGCCAATAACATAAAACCGATAAAAAACGAACCATATGAAAATCGGAAAGGGAGATTTGGTAAAATGCCGGATTCCATGCTCCAATATTTAATGGATAGAAACAGTTAATTAGCACAACCTATGACGAAAACATTTTGTACACAGTGTGTACAAAATTGAGTTGGAGCCACAACAGGCACATCATGGGGGTGATAGACCGAAATGCACGTATTTATTACCTTAAAGAAGCAGCAGAGCAGAATTGGAGCGTGAGACAACTGGAACGCAGCATAAGTATAAAGCCAAGCTTGCTCTTCCCAATACTATTTAAAACTAAATGAACAACAAGAAACGGAACGCATATTATCAATTTTGAAGTCACAAATTGTGATATCAAACCAAATCAAAACCTATGGCAAAAGACCAAACCGATGAGAACTTACTTACCAAATGTTTTTACAGAACATGGAGTTCTAATGCTTTCTAGTGTGTTAAACAGTGAACAGGCCATCCAGGTCAATATCCAGATTAGATAACTTATAGAATTTAAACTTAAATATCCTAAGTTGGTCAGTTCACCGACAACATCCATGTTCTTGGTATACCCACTGACGATTGCGTATCGGCGAAGAATTTATCCGGCAGATTTCCATCGTAGTTCCAATTGGAAAGATTTGGCACACGCGTGTGTGGTTATTTTTCTTCCAGATCGGCAATGATTATCTTTTTCATTTTCATTACTGCCTTAAAAGCATATTCCTGCTTTGCCTTGTCTTTATCTGACTCCAATTTAAAATATTGCTCTGGTACTATTTGCCAGGAAAGCCCGTACCTGTCTTTCAGCCAGCCGCAGGGACCTTCACTGCCACCATCGGCGGTGAGCGCTTCCCAATAATAATCAACCTCAGCCTGGTCTTTGCAGCGCACCACAAATGAAACCGCTTCGTTGAATTTGAACATGGGCCCGGCCGCTAATAGCTGGAAATCCATTCCCAGGATATGAATGGTAGCGGTATCAAAATCGCCTCCGGCATCGGGTTGGTTTTTATAAGCTTTGTGTGATTTCAGTTTGCCATCTTTGAAAATAGACAAATAATATGCTGCTGCTTTTTTAGCATCGTTTTCTATCCATAAACATGGAGTTATTGTTTGCTGTGCCATTTCTTTTTGATTTTAATTGTTTTTGTATAATTTATCTATTGCTTATTGATTTCGAATTCCCTTCAACTTCTGTTGTGCGTTTGCAGATGCAGTATTGATGTATTCTTCCATATTGCTTGGCTTCGCTTTCGGTTTCATCATGTTATTTTTTTTACCATGAGTCTTTATTACAAAGATGCAACGACTATTTGCCAATCGTGATGTGCATTAATGACAACAAAAGGGTGTTTTGCGCCATTTTCAATACGTGCCTTCTGTGTTTTTGATGTTTATGTTTTTAATCTATGGTTATGGAAAAGGTTATGCTTAAACCGCTTTAAACGTTGGGGCGTACGAAAATTGAAGGTTACACCGTTTCCCATCAAATATTCATCACAAGATCATTTAGTTGTGAAAGTATGCAAAATTATTTCTCGAACTGCACATAATTTCTCTATATTAGATCAATAAATAACGGCTGTTAACCAAACCTTAATTTAAATCGGATAACAAATAAACGGAATCAGCGATTCACTCAAAGAAATCAATGGAAGAGACTTATGGCATCAGTTTTTTAAAGATTGCACACAAAGACAGCTCCTCGCATAAGCAAGAAATATTAAGCAGCAAGTTATGTGGATGCTTTTATTGTCAACAGACTTATCCACCATCTGAGATTTGTGAATGGATAAATGATATTAACGGCGAAACAGCGATCTGTCCTAAATGTGGAATAGACGCTGTTTTGAGTTCTAAATATCCTATTGAAGATAATAGATTCTTAGACATGATGAATAGGTATTGGTTTTAAAGGCACAACTAAGTAGATATAAATATGAAGTTAACAAGTATAATCACACTCCCTTTTTATTTCGCGATATTTATCTCGGAATTTCCTTCTAACATGGAATCGCCCACGGTGGGGAACATCCGGTAGGTACCATCTGCGGACAGGTTGGGCAGGGTAAATTATTTTAACAAAATTGTAAATCAAATAACGTTTAAAACGGATTTATCATTCATCTTTTTCGATTTAATTGTCTGTGATCAGATCAAACACTTCCATAATGTTTGTTTCATTGTTGGTCCAAAGGTCCTCCAATGTGTCACCCGCATCTATGGATATGCCTTTTGCTTCCAATCTTTTAACGGCTGCGAGCGAATCGACCTGTAATGCTCTGAATGCGTCGGCAATAGGTGCTTTAGCCAGTCTTTCCAAAATAATGGTATCTACCTTCGGACTGTATTGTTGCTCGACGATAAATACTATAGATAGTATTGCCAAGGCTAATGAGGCAGGCAGGAAGACCCCTTTTTTGAAATGGATTTTCAAGGGTTTCCAATTGAGCAGGATGTGAAAAATGGCACAAATGAAAAAGAAAAGGCCAAAGATCTCATGCACTACTTCGGTATAACCGTCCAATAAATGGAAAAACATAAGCATACCTGATACCCCTACAACAAGGAAAATTAAGGAGATGAACGGGGTGACGTAATTTCTGTTCAGTTTCATGGTATAAAGTTTATTTAGTTGAGTTTTGAAAATCGTTTTTCAAGATTTGAAAGCCATTTGACACGCTTTTCCCTGCTTACTGATTTCACTGAAGTGAAACTGATCCAGTGAAGGTTTTTGTAGCCCATGGTCTTAAAAATGCTTCTTAGCATTACCTTTCGGATGAGGTTTCCGATGAGTAGAGCATATAAAATTCGAGGTTTGTTCATCGTGGTGATGATAGTTATGCTTTTTAAATTTTTCAAAAGCGGTACCAATCCAAAACCACGGGGGTGGTGGTCATACATCACTCCCGGCCCCAACACCCGGTCAACGAAACCCTTGGTTGTTGCGGGCATAATGTCCCACCATATGGGAAAAATAAAAATGAGGTGGTCGGCTTGTTTCAAGCGCTCGTTATAATCGATCACCTGAGGGTCTATAGGCCGGTGATCTACAAATGCTTTTAGGTCTGCTTTTGACATTGCAGGATTAAATCCATCGTTGTCAAGGTGCATTAAGTCAACTTCATGACTGGCGTTTTGCAGTCCTTTGGTGACAGACTGCAAAATGGCATGGCAATAACTGCCTTCGTTGGGATGATTGAATACGATAACTGTTCTCATTTTCACTGTTTTATTACAGTACAAAATTGAGAAGTCAATACATTATGACACGATAACAATTGTTAAGAAATTAAAAATAAGGTTCGCCATTCGAAGCGATAACAATTGTAATGAAATACATGTTGTTAAATTACCGCCTGTTCCGTATTCTGCTTAATGAAACCGGGGTAATCCCTAAATAGGACGCTATATAATGTTGAGGAACACGCTGAATAATATGTGGGTGCTCTTCAATAAGCTCTTCATAGCGCTTTTGGGGATTATTTTTCAGATAGGAATAGAATAATTTTTGAGAATTTAAAAATCGTCTGAACAGATGTTTCTGCATTTCCTCTTTGATTTCGGGTAAATCTGCTAAAACATGCTGAAAATCCTTTTGGGTAACAGTTTGTAAAATACAAAGTTCTAAACTTTCGATACTATATAAACTTGGTTGGTTTGTCATGAAACTTTCAATAGAGGATACGCTGTCACCTTCAAAGAAAAATTGCGTGGTAATATCCATACCATCATTATTAATCCAGGTGCGCAAACAACCCTTCTCAATAAAGTACATCGTTCTTGAAATTTCTCCCTCCTGCAAAAGGATGGTTTTGGCAGGAACTTCCAAACGCTTAAATAAATGTTTGAATTTATCCATCTCATCTGTCATCGCCTATTGTCAATTTATGTTTGCTTTTCATCTATTATAAGTATATACATTTGAAGATTTACCCTGATAACCGACTTATCAACTTTCGGTTCCCCAAAAATATGGTAAATACCCGGTCAATTAAATGATTCCCTTAAATCAGGTTCATTAACAATGGGCTCAGCGTTTTAGGCAGGGTTTCCATTTACCTCCTATAAGCTCAAATGTTATGCTGATGCCACAACTAAAATCTTTCGGTATTTTCTTCTCGTATATGGATATCTATTTAGGGATAAATTTAACACATATTTCGTTTTCAGTAAAATAAGGATAATATTATCTCTATACCCATATTTTTACCTGTACAGGCCTACAGGCAATTTTAAATTTGCATAAGCAAATGCCCATGGATAGGGTTTACACGAATGTTGTTCGAAAATTTCAGGATGCCGATTTTGGTTTTCTTCATGTGGACTATCTCCTTTTTGAACCTACGGTTGCTTTTGATATCACTTTCACTGAAAAAGACGACGAATTAACCCTTGTAAAAGTAAGATCAGCTATTGACTATCTCTATTACACTTCCATAAAAACTTTATTAGAAGATTACCTGCAAATGGAGCAATTGCGGTTCGGTTTTAAGTATGAAATTAATCACTCCGAAGACGTAGATTTAGAGAACATAGAAATACCAAGTATGCTGCTACAACCTTTTGTAGAAAATGCGGTGAAGCATGGCATATCGCAAAAAGCTACCGATGGGGAAATTATGATCGCATTCTTTAAGCAAGCAAATGATTTGGTATTAACGGTTACTGATAATGGAAATGGATTTGACACCGGGAAAAAGAATAATGGTTTAGGTCTTCAATTAAGTGACAGTAGAATAGCACTATTAAATAGCATGTATAAAGAAAATCGCTTTATCTTAGCTATACAATCAACCAACAACGGCACTGAAATAAGCTTAACATTAACCGATTGGCTATAATATGATGAGAGCAGTTTTAATAGATGATGAAATTTCCAACTTAGAGAACCTGGGGGCTTTGTTAGAAAAGCACTGTCCGAAGGTAACTATAACCGCAACAGCACAAAATGTAAGTGATGCCGTTAACGCTATTAAAAAACATTTGCCTCATTTAGTGTTTCTGGATATTCAAATGGGCGAGCAAACAGGTTTTGATGTACTAAAACTACTTTCAACGCGTAATTTCGAAGTTATTTTTGTTACCGCTTACGATCAATATGGTATACAAGCTGTAAAATTTGCTGCCTTAGATTATCTTTTAAAACCCATTGATATTGAAGAATTGATAAATGCGGTAAATAAAGCCGAGTATAAATTGGCAACACAAATACAAAATTCGCAGCTCGATTTTTTACTGCAACAACTAAAAAAGCCAGAAACGAACGCTACCAAGATTGCCCTACAGATGCAAAACGAAATAAGATATGTTCCCATATCTGAAATTATACGTTGCGAGGCAGACAATACTTATACCCACTTCTTCCTTTCGAGTGATGAAAAAATATTGGTTTCTAAATCACTTAAAGAATATGCAGATTTACTACGGTCCAACGGCTTTTTAAGAACTCATCGAAGCCATTTAGTAAATCCAAAATATGTAAAAAGCTGGTTAAAAGAAGATGGTGGTATTCTCCTCTTAATTTCGGGAGAAAAAATACCCATTTCCAAGCCCAACAAGGACACTGTAAAACAAGCCTTACGACAGCTCTAATTAATAAATCTTTCTCTTTTTATGTCGTTTAGCCTGACAGTTAGCTCCAGCATTGCATGCTTACAACCATCCTCATTGAAGTCATTGGATTCCGCTTAAAATGAATCGATTTTGTTCGGCTTGGAATATCCAGGCCTCAGCTTTTCTCCAATAGATACCGGATGATCTATCTGATGATACATCCAAAAACAAAACCCCAACAATCCAACGTTTACCAATACTATATTCCTGTTAACTGATGTTTTTTAATCCAATATGTTGCTTTTTCTGCTGAAGAAAACACTCCAATGGAAAACTTTCCATGGATACCGTGAAATACCCAAATTGACTGGTTATTTTATTTGAAAATCGCTTCTTTAGTTTTATCTTCGGTTATTTATTGCTAAATATAGTAACACTAAATCAGCGTTACAGCAAACAAAGCAAATCTAACAATTCAGCATGAGCAAGCAAGATTATACCAAGGACATAGACATAACGCTCAGACAAACAGAAATAGCCGATTTAGAACATTTCTTTCAATTCCAGCTTAACAAAGAAGCACGTTACCTAGCTGCATTCACCCCTAAAAACCCGACAGATAAAACAGCCTACCTTGAAAAATATACAAAACTCCTAAACCATCCAACTGTAATAATGCGAACAATTTTTGTGGGCGAAATCATTGTGGGAAGTGTCTCAAAGTTTGAAATGGAGGGTAAAGCGGAAATTACCTATTGGATAGATCGAAGCTTTTGGGGGCAAGGGATAGCAACAAAGGCACTGAAAGACCTTCTAGCCATTGAAACCACCCGACCTATCTTCGGACGGGTTGCATTTGACAATCTTGGTTCACAGAAAGTTTTAGAGAAGTGCGGTTTCGTAAAAATCGGCACGGACAACGGTTTTGCCAATGCCAGGCAAATGGAAATAGAAGAATATATTTACAAGTTGGCAAAGGGTGGTAAACATGGAAGTTGATATATTTGGCGATTATTGTTATCGCCGGAAATATTTTTTACGGAAAGTGTCTTAAAGTAAAAATTATTGAGATTTAACATTATTGGTTTTTCTGTATATACCGTTCGATGGTATTGGTCAGTTCATTCGCAGGGATATTTTTTGCGATTATTTTTCCCTCCGGATCAATTAAATAATTTGCAGGAATACTGGATATATAATAATCGTACCTGACCGGATTATCCCAGCCACTAAGATCAGAAACATTAAACCACGTAAGCTGGTCTTGTTCGATGGCATTGATCCAACTTTGCCGCTTGCTATCTAACGAAACACCGAGAACCGTAAATCCCCGATCTCTTAATTTGGAAAAAGCTGATACCACAGCCGCATTTGCTTCCCTGCAAGGGATACACCACCCCGCCCAAAAGTCTAATAGGACATACTTTCCTCTTAGGTCTGACAATTTTATATCAATCCCTTCAGTATTCTTTTGAGAGAAATCAGGGGCTATTGAACCTACGAAAAGACTATCTATACGATAATTCAGCTCTTTAGCCCAAGTGTTTGCTTTCAGGCTTTTAGGTATGGCATTCGCCAATTCTTTTACTTTGTCCTCAGGCATAAAATCAAGCTGTTCGTACAGAATCTTTGTGTTGATGGGAGAACCTGGCCTTTTCCGAATCCAATCCGTAACGGCTTCTCTGGCGCTTCGTTTCCATTTGAGGTGTGCTTCTTCCGTTAACTTTTCCTTTTTACGAAGGGTGTCGGCATTAACATGCTCACCGGTTGAATATTGCAAATAATATATTCGTTTCATTCTATAGCTGCCTTCCAAATCGGAAAGTAACTTATTTGTTTTTTTATAAAGCACATAATCATCATTAGATATGCTATTTCTTGTAGAAAATTCTTTTGATAATGAGTCTTCTATCATAACATGGTTGATACCAACATCTAGAAACACACCACCCACATTGCGTTTGTCTATTCTCAGATAGAAGTACTCGGGCCCTGAAACTGGTATATCAAAGCTAAATTGGTTGTCCTTAATAAGTGTACTATCTTTAGTTAATGTACTTTTTAACCTAGCCGGGACAGCCTGCTGAATCATTATTTTTGTACCATCTTTCTTTTCTGGATAGGAACATAATAATTTCAACGTTTCAACTTTTCCATTAGATTCATTTAGAAGAGATTCTTTGGGTTGCCTAACAGCATCCAATCAATATAGAAATCCGAATAGCCACAAAGGGATTTTCCTTCCAAATCCAGTTTCAATGTCGTCAGCTGCAACGAGGTAAGTCGGTTCATCTCGAACCTGTTTTGGGGATTTATTCTTCCCTCCAACTTCTATAGTGATCCCCTCTACCAAAAAATCTCCGCTATCAGGTTCGAAAACGTCAAATCCAGCATTTAATAATTGACCTAAAAGAAATGTCTCCCTTAAATTACCTTTGTCCGGTACAGGATGGATAGCGTATGAAAGATTCGTGTTTTCCAAGAAAATTTTATCTGGTTTCTGGAGTCGTGACACGCCTTTGCCAGCGACAGACAGTACATTTAACAACCTCGCATCCCTTAGCTGATAGATATACTCCAGTACACGATCACGGGGAATATCTAATTTGTTCGACAGTGCCGAAACATTAGGTTTAAAAGGCGCAGATTCTGCAATGGCTCCCAATAACTTTTTCACTTTGACGGCCGTGCCTGCATTGTAGGAGGCAATGTATGCCAGGTCCGTATCCACTACGGCATTGATAATCTGTTCCAACTTGGGCAAATACTCATTTTCACCTTCCGTAAAGATAGGTAGATAGCCGCTTTCCAAAAATCTGGAAAACAGAAATAATGGCCGGGTAATAGCGATGATTTCTTGACTAATTTCTCGATGGTTATTTTGGATCTCTTGTAGGGAAACAGACGAAAAGGTGCCGATTCCGGTGAAAGCAAGGTATTCTCGTAATGACAAACCTGACAGTGAGTAACTAACTACCCGTCTACTAAGGTCAGCCTGGCCACGATAAATATCCAATGCGGACGATGCTGAGAAAATTACCCTTAACTGTGGAATCCCATCATATATATTTTTGAGTTCTCTTGACCAGTTCGGATATTTATGCACCTCATCGATAAGGAGTATTTCTCCTCCTTGCTGATACCAATCCATAGCAGTATCTAAAAGACTGTTACTATAAAACCAAGGATGATCTGCGGTAACGTATAACCCTCTGCCTGACCGGTCACCTAAATCATATTTCAGGTGCTGCAACATCAAGGTTGTCTTTCCAGCACCTCGAGGTCCCTTTATACCAATCATACGCTGATTCCAGTTGATTTTGTTATGTAAATATCTTCTGAAATCGTTATTGATAGTTTGCAATAAAGTATCTTGGAAATTTAATATAGCTTGCATTTTTTTGTTGTTTACACACAACAAATATACGTATATTTTGTAGTTTTAAAACAACAAAATCACACTTCCCTTTTGCGATATTTGTCTCGGAACTTCCTTCTAATAGATTCATCGGAATAAAACCTTTCCTCATTTTGAAACAATTTGGTTTATTTTGAAAGTTCAGTTGTTGCAAATTTTGCAATAACTCCAGCAAACGGTAAAAATATCAGGTAGACCATTATAACTTGGACGTTATTATTTCAGTTGGCTACCGTCCGGTTAGCACAGCTATCCTAATCTTATGTTTTGCCTTGCAATGCCCGTTAAGATTGGTTCGTTTCATCCGGCTCCTTATTTGAGGCCGACGACATGTGCGGAACTGATATATAGGCCATGTCCGCCATTAATCTAACAGTACGGATCATACTTCCAACTCTATTTTTCAATGCATGTTTAGTATTTTCGTTCAGGCTATCAAAAACATTTGGCTTATTGATATTACCTACATAGTTATTCTTGTAAAGTATGAACGAATGGTTATCGTGCAGTGCGGCAAATAAGTGACCGACCGACTGCCGTAACGACTTTAAGGTATCCTGTTCTTGCTGCGCTATGGAGTAGACTTCTGTTCTTAATCTGCCCCAATGAACATTTTTTCTATACATGGAATATTGCTGTGTAATATCAAGAACTTTATCCAATATAGCATGTTGCTGCGCTTTTAAAACAAACCTTCCTTGATGAATAAAAACTCGACGGTTATATAAGAAAGTAAGGCAGAAAACTGCCTTACTTTAAATAATCTTATGGAGTTGTAGGAGGAATGTGACCTCCATCACCACCTACTGGTTCTTCGTCGCCATCGCCATAAGTAGTTACAACAGTACCATCGTGGTTTTTATCACCACAATTCGAATGGGATGGACATGCCAATCCCAATAGGATAGCAATTATAAAGTGTATCATTTTTTCAAAAATTTTAAAAGTCAATACTGAGTAGGTCCGTGCGAATCCGACCGCACGGGTTGCTACGTTTGCATATCAGAAGGCCTTCTGAAATTTTTGGGAAGTGTGAGAATCTGTCGCGGGAATTATTAACTGCTTCCCAAACCGGTTTCTAAAACCCGCGCTTTCTTCTCGTTGTGAAATCTGTTTTGTACATTTGATAAGATAATTTCGAATCAACGCTTAAACTGATTTCTGATGCAAACATACAGCAGCCAAACACCTAAACATCAGCTTATTCCGGTAATTCCGATGTTTCCGCAGGTATTCCGAAAATTCCAGATGAATTCCGAAAATTCCGATGAAATGGGGTTAACGGACCCCGGAAATTCCGATATGTTTTACTTAAAAATCTTTTGAAAAATGTTTGAGGATTATACAAAAGGGACATTTGAGGACTATAAAAAGGAGGTAATCGAGGCTTATCGGGAGAAGAAAAAAAGAGGGGACCTTGAGGCTGACTTGGAAAATCCGTCACCTGGTCAATTAAGAGATTTGTGTTTACAACGCTACCTAGAAAAGCAGTCAAAAAAAGACGACGAACTATTGATGGAATTCTTTGATCCGAAGAATAAATTTAAAGACCATGAGACGAGAATTGAAAAGTTTGAATTGGATGGATTTAGACCTTTGATCAGCTTCATGAAAGAAAAAACGAGTAATCCACAAAGAAAAAACATCAAGTTACTGGCTTGGCTAATTGGATTTGAATCATATGTAGAATGGAGAAATTGGAAGAGAAATAAGGGTGATGAAAGAGGGGCTGAACCAACTAAGAACAACGAAGGGAATACGCTTAGGGCGGTGGAAAATGATGAAAGTGAAGAGGAAAATACAAGTGAGGATGGTGAAAATACTGGGTTAGGAAATGAACAGCAAGAGAAAACGGGTCATGCGCGGGATCGTAAACAGCGATCTTCAGAAGAGGGCGGCGAGGTAAAACCAAAGAATCCCGTCAAAAAAATTGCTTTATATATTATTGCCGTTACCGTAATAGCTGGTGGAACTTACGTGCTGTCTTTAAACCGTAAGGTATATATGTTTTGGAAGGAGGATCACTATCAGCCTATATCTCGCCTGGAAAAAGTTAATGGAAAGCGGATCATTGCTTTAGATAAGTATAAGGTAGCACATTTTAGGAAAGTCAACCAGCCAGACACCCTGACAAAAAATTCATTGGGAAAGATATTTTATGCAAAGATGGATGCCGATAGCATCGAGTTTTATATACCGATAGCGGCTTTCATCCCATCTATATCGAAAAGAGGCTGAAACCTGTTACGCAATACATCATCGAGAAATATATTAACAAAAATAAGCAACTATTATTAAAACCATAGATCACCGAAATACAACTAGATGATAGAGATGGAAGACTATATTTGGATACCCCATCCCTAATCTTCCGGTTTCTCTCTCGCATCTGCCATCCTAACGATCCTTGGCTCAAATTTCGCCAATACTTCGACGAGCTCATTTTGCGCAGCCATTACGGTGTGGATATCCTTGTAGGCCATGGGTGCTTCGTCCATATCGCTGCCCATTAAGGTAATGCGCTTTTCTATTAAGTTGGCAGCAATAACAGCTTTATCCAACCTTTTAAAAGCGGCACTGCGGCTCATAGCACGTCCTGCACCGTGGCTGGCCGAGTTGATGCTCGTCGCATCGCCTTTACCCCGTACAAGAAATCCCGGTGTGCTCATGCTACCGGGGATAATGCCCAGCACACCTTTGCCTGCAGGAGTGGCGCCTTTACGGTGTACCATAACTTCGGTACCATCGGCCAGTTGCTCTTTCCATGCAAAGTTATGGTGATTCTCTATCAGCGCAATGGGCTTCACACCCAATGCCCGCGCAATCTTGTTATGGATCTCATGATGATTGGCGCTGGCATATTCGCCGGCCAGGTTCATCGCGATCCAGTACTCGTGCCCCTCGTCTTTATCGAGATCAAGCCAGGCCAAGTGCTTGGCTTCGGCAGGAAGTTTGGTTTTGGTCATCGCGATCCGACTGTAATGGTCGGCAACGGCACCTCCAAACCCGCGCGAACCGGAATGCGAAAGCAGGGCCAGGTATTTGCCTGCGGGTATATCATCCAAAGCGCTTTCAGCGAGCGTTAATTCGCCCCATTCTACGAAATGGTTGCCCGTTCCGCTTGTCCCCAATTGGGCGTAGGCCTTATCTTTTAAACCACGGATGATCTTGGTTTCGCCCCAGGCCTTACTATCGAACAGGGAGCTATCAAAATGCGACTTGGTGGTACAGCCCATACCAAAATAAGTATGATCAAGCAATAGATGCTTTAATTTATCGGTTTCAATATCAATCGCCGTTGCGGGCAAATCGAATATACTTAAACACATGCGGCAGGCAATATCAACCCCAACAGCGAACGGGATAATGGTATTTGCCGTAGTGGCCAGTACACCGCCAATGGGCAGCCCGTAACCTTGATGGGCATCGGGCATCAGGGCACCAGCAACGGCAATAGGTAATTGTACCGCTGTACGCATTTGCGATAAGGCCCCTACTTCGATATTTTCCAATCCCCACACAGGAAAATCGGCTATTTCTTCTTTCAGTTTAAAATTACGGCGCTCCTGCTTGATAAATTTACCTTCCTTACGCAGAGCAATGACATCTTCTGCCAGATTTTTAAACTTACCGCCTTTTTTTAAAGCATAAGGCATCGGATCATCGATCAGGGCTTCTAAATTGGCCAATATTTCGGGCTTGGTCATTACGTGATGTTTTAACAGACCATTCGCTACTCGGCTAAAGTTCACCAATACCTCGACATCGTTGATGCCTAAAGCCTTTAACTCGTTATTGCCTATTTTTTCCTTTTCCATATCTATTGTAGTATGATTGAACCATTTAAAAAGTCTCTGGGCACCAACCCTCTCTCCGGATTGAGAGAGGGAGCGTTATTGCCTTTCGACCATACAAAGAGAAACACCAAGTGCGCAATCTATTTGCGCAGTAAAAAATAATTTATAAATTCATCAAAAAATATACACTAATCTGATGCCAGTTAACCGCAACGCCCTTATTCGCTACCGCACCATTGACCAATGCCTGCAAAACCGTTTCAAGAAATGGACACTCGAAGATTTGATAGATGCCTGTAGCGATGCTATTTATGAATACCAGGGCATTGATACGGGGGTGAGTCGGCGCACCGTGCAGGCTGATATAGAAATGATGCGCAGTAACAAGCTGGGTTATGAAGCGCCCATTGTGGTGGTTGAAAGAAAGTATTATACCTACAGTGACAGGAATTATAGTATTACCAATATCCCGCTTAACCAGCAGGATATGCAGGTATTGAGTGAAGTATCGGATTTATTGAAACAGTTTAAAGGTTTCAACCACTTTACCGATCTGAGCGAGATGGTAAGCAAACTGGAAGACAAGATCTATTCGCAAAAAACGCAAAGTACGCCTGTAATTGATTTTGAGAAGAATGACAATCTAAAAGGTCTGGAATGGATCGAGGTGATACGCAGGGCCATTGTGGCCAAGAAAACCACTTGTATTACTTACCAGTCTTTTAAAGCCCGGGAAGCGAGTACCTTTTGCTTCAGTGGGTACCTGTTGAAGGAATACCGCAACCGTTGGTTTGTACTAGGTATGCCACATAGGCGGAATGCACACATGATAAACTTGGCCTTAGACCGGATACAAACCATTGAAGAAGGCAATGAACCTTACCAAGAGAATAGCACAATAGATCTGGCAACTTATTATGATAACTGTATTGGGGTAACGAAAACGCCTGGCCAACGGGAATGCGAAGTGGTTTTCTGGATCGATGCCGATAATGCGCCATATGTGATTACGAAACCGCTGCACCATACACAAAAACTGTTAAGGGATGAACCTGATGGCAAGATATTCAGTATTAGAGTGATATTGAACTTTGAGTTGGAACGGGAGTTATTGGGTTTCGGTGCTAAGATCAGGGTCTTGGGTCCGAGGATATTGGTAAAGCAGATCAAACAGCAACTGGCTAAAACACTGGGGCATTATGAGCCTAAGGAGGCGAATTTGAAATCCACTCCCAGGATATGAATGGTAGCGGGAGTTATTGTGCATTGGCGGATGCAGCTTTAGCTTTGTAGTGGCCTCCGATCGCTAAATGCAAGGATTAGGGTGATGATACCAAAAGTAAAGAAACTGAAAATGATAGGCGATACCGAATCTTTCATGTACATACTGATTATCGAACCAAGACCCGCGCCAATAAAAAAGAAAGAAGTTCCGTAAAGAGACGAGGCCAGACCGGCCATACTGCCCATCGGTTCCATAGCCAGAGCGCTGCTATTAGGTTCGACGGCCAAATTGATGCCCAATAGTAACGCAACAGCTGCAACAAATAGGGGGAGTTTGGGCGGGTCGCCAAACACCAAGTCTGATGCGAGCAAGCAGGCGGCTATTACCGTATAAACAACAAGTAAGTACCGTAACGTGGGCCGTGCTCCAAATTTGGATGAAAGCCTCGAATTGGTTAGTGTGAAAAAAGCTTGTAACAGACCAATGCCACCAAAAATCCAAGCAAATAAATAAGGTTTCCGGTAAATTTCTGTAATGATGTGCTCAGAACTAGAGACCCATGCACTTAAACCAGCAAATAGTATGGTAGTAATGGCTGTATACCGAAGAAAGACCCGGTTGCTTAATACTGCTTTCGTGGAAAGAAAGATATTTCTTGCTGACAAGACACTCCGTTGCGATTTTGGAAGCGATTCTTCCAGTCTGAGCGACCAGATAAACGCTATGATGGCAAACAATACGGGTGTTAGAAATACCATGCGCCAGGATGCTACAGACAGAATGGCTATACCCAAAAATGGTGCAAATACGGGTGTGGAAAGGAAAATAGTAAAAATCAATGAAAGAATCTTGGCCATCTCATCGCCAGAAAACCGATCCCGCACGCCTGCAATCGTTGTGGTGAGGACGGCTGATGCCCCCATACCTGCAATGAAACGCGCAACAATCATGAAACCGAGATTTGGGGCATATGTAGCAGCGATTCCACCAATGATATACAAGGGAAACCCGATACGCTGTATGGTTAGTCGGCCAAAACGGTCTGACAATATCCCAAAAATAATTTGTGTAACCTGACCGAGAAAAAAGAATACTACAATGTTTGCAGTGGCAGTGGATGAGGAGCTCAGTCCAAAATGTTTCCTTATTTCGCCAAAAACTGGAAGCATGATATCTATGCCCAAGGCAGTGAGCATCATGGTAGATGCCGATATCGCTATAAATTCTCCAGTTTTTATTTTCATGTGCATATTTTAGCCGTAACAAAGATATTGAACTCCTCCATTATTTAGGTGGTGTGAAACAGACATATTTCGGGGTACAACCAGACAATTCATCTACCGTAATAGGAAAATATGAAGATGCGCGCACATAGTTATTTGTGTAAAGACTTACTCTTCCCCCAAAATCTCGGCAACCCGACCAATTTGGCCATCGGTTAAACGCACCTTGATACCACGGGAATGGAAAGGTGCAGACGTAAGGATGTCTTTTACATATCCGTACGTGATATGGCCCGAGCGTTGGTCTTTTTTCAAAATAATACCTACCTCGAGCCCTGGAAAAATGTCTTTTCTACTTTGTCCGTCCATCGCATAATTTTTTTTGCAAACTTACGCGATTTTTTCAGACGCCAACAAATCTTTATCCGTATAGAGATAAAGCTGGTTGACGACCGATAAGAAATGGTTTAAATCAAACGGTTTTTTGACGTATGCTTCGGCACCGCACCGGTCTTTAATCTTGGCAATGTCATCGGCAGCAGAAACCATCGCAACTGGAATATGCTGGGTAGCCGGGTCTTGTTTTAATTCACGGCATAAATCACTCCCCCACATCCACAGGAGGTGTTCATCTAATAAGACGAGGCCGTAATGATCGGTACGCAATAGGTGGTGCATATTTTTCCCACCATCTATCTTTACTTGATATCCTTCGGGCTGGAGCACATCGGCAATCATATGAGCAAAATCGGCATCATCGTCAATACAAAGAATTTTCTTCATAAGGCAATTTATTTCTTAATATCTGACCCTTTAGACGTTTTATTATTCATTATGATAACGTAGCAATATACCATATCGGTATACATCAACAGCGTATTATTTTCTACGCAAGCTCCTTGTTACCAAAAAAAGTGCCGAAACGCGCTGTAGTTGCTTATTTTTGAACAAAAACCCAATTATCATCTTTTTGTTAATTTTTTATATTACACAATAGCAAACCTGCCTTTTTTTGGTTTGAAGTTTGCATAGCTTTAAAAAGGACGGAATATACGCAAGTTGACCATTTTTACAGACAAGCGCTTGCTTGGACATAGGGTAATAGAAATTATATGAAGCAAATTGACGATAATACGTTTTCATTTTCGGCACGTGCTCAGAATAAAGAACTGGATATCTTACTGACTGCGTTAGATACAACGAAAGCTGGACTCGTTATTACGGATTGTGCTCAGCCCGATGCGCCCATTGTATATTGCAATAAGACCTTTGAAATACTTTCTGGATATAGCCGGCATGAAATTATTGGTCATAACTGCCGCTTTTTACAGGGAAATGACGACAATACGGAACAACGACAACGTATGAAAGCGGCCATGCAAGCAGGTGAATCTTGTACGGTAGAAATCCGGAATTATAAAAAGGATGGATCTTTATTTTGGAACGAGCTGCATTTAGAACCGCTAAAAGACGATACAGGCCATACCATCTATTACCTGGGTGTACAAAACGATATTACTAAAACGAAATTGGCCAACCAGCAGGTGCGGATTGAAAAACTGAAGGTTGAAAAACAATTCAATGAGCAACAGCATCAGCTCTTGGAAAACGATAGCTTGCTGACCAAGTTATTGGAAACCATTACCAATAGTGTACTGATTTTAACGGATGATCTGACCATTATTAAAGCAAACTCTGCTTTCTTGAAAACATTCCACATGGCAGAAGATGAAATACTAAACACACACTTGTTTGCTATTGATAATGGCCGATGGGATATGATGGGATTGCGTAGCCTCATGGATAACCTAACGAAAAAGAAAAGAAATATACAGAATTATTTACTGGAGGATATCCCTACCCGTATAGGCAACAAAATGCTTAGCTTTGAGGCGAACTTCTATGTCCATAACCACAGTCAGTACATCATTCTAGCGATTAATGACATTACCGAACTGCGGGAGGTGGAGCGGCGCAAAGATGATTTTCTGAGCATCGCCAGCCACGAGCTAAAAACACCGCTCACCACGGTAACAGCCAGTCTGCAACTGCTGCAGAGGATGTTGCCTGCCGATATAGATGAGCAGATCAAAAACACGCTGAACAAATCAAAAATATATGTAGATAAATTGGAGCATTTGATTACTGATTTGTTAGACGCTTCAAAAATCAAAAGTGGCCAAATTGCCTTATCTAAAGAACCTTTTGATTTGGATATACTGATTGCCGAAACAGTGGAAGAGCTTGGAGAGAAATATCCGGCCTACGCATTGGTTATCGAAGGTTTTGCCAGTAACTATTACATTGGTGATAAAAGGCGGTTGCAGCAGGTTATTTTCCAATTGCTAGCGAATGCCATCAAATTCTCGCCAAAGGGTAGTACCATAACGGTCTATTTAGCCCGCTTGAGCGATTTCATTAAGGTGGCCATCAGTGATTCGGGCTTGGGTGTAGCTTATCAATACCAGAAGAAAATTTTTGAAACGTTTTTCCGTGTGGATGAGATCCAGAAGCAGTATCCCGGCATAGGCATTGGCCTTTATGTAAGCAACCAAATTATTAAACAACATGGTGGAACGCTTTGGGTAGAAAGCACCGTGGGCGAAGGTGCTACCTTTAGTTTTACGTTACCCCTTAAAATACAACAGCCATGATAAAGAAAATTATGATTTGCGATGACGACGAGGGTATATTGGATATTACTGGTTTGCTACTCGAAAGCTATGGATATCAAGTGCTGTTGGAACCGGACAGCACGCATTTAATACCCAGAATAAGCATGGAGAAACCAGATTTGCTCTTGATTGATATCTGGATGCCGCAGCTGATGGGCGATGAAATTGTACGGATGTTAAAAAGGGATAAAAACATGGCGCATATCCCCATCATCATGTTCTCTGCCAGTAGGGAAAGTAAACGGATTGCCAATGAGGCTGGTGCCGATGATTACATTGCCAAACCTTTTAGTATAGAAGACCTCGATAGTAAAATTAGGGCGCTGGGGTGAGCTATTGGTTGTTGGTTGTTGGTTGTTAGTCGTTGGTTTGCTTTTCGCTTTTCGCTTTTCGCTTTAAACTTTTAACTCCATCTTGTATAAACCCTAAACCGTAGGCAGTGAGCTGGATAAAGGCTGCCACAACACCTAAGACAGCTACTTTAAATGACCTTGTTTGTACCCAACCGTGCACAAACAACAATACTACATAGAGTGCCAGGAGAAAGTTGCAAAGCTGGACGAGCCATGACCATGGTAAAAAAAACAATGCGCTTAAGAGGTTAAGCAATACAGAAGCTATTAAAAAAAGAGTAAAACAGGCGGGGAAAAAGTGCACCAGCTTCAATTCGGCTGGAAAATGCTTGTAGATGTTGATGCGCGCACGACCAAAAAAATGCAACTGCTTATAAAACTGTACAAAATTAGTCCGGCGTTTATGATACACCACAGCTTCTGGAATCAGGCCAATCCGAAAGCCGGCGGTATGGATACGGATGCTATACTCAATATCTTCACCCAATCGGGTGAGCTTATACCCTCCTACTTTTTCCCAAGCCTTTCTGGAAATGCCCATATTGAAACTACGGGGATGAAACTGACCCATATGCTTTTTATTGCCCCGAATCCCCCCCGTGGTAAAGGGCGATGTCATGGCATAACTGATGGCTTTCTGTACGGGGGTGAAGGTTTCGTGTGCAGCATCAGGCCCGCCATAGGCATCTAGCCAATGCTTGGCTAATGCTTGATTAACCGTTTCCAGGTAATTGGCCGGTATGAGGCAGTCTGAATCGAACACGACAAAATAATCGCCTTTTGCGCGTTCGAAACCAAAATTGCGGCTAAAGCCTTGCCCTTCATTTGGTTTAAAATAATAGTGTAGATCTAGCTCGTCTCGGTATCGCGCCACAATGTCTTTGGCATCCATGGTAGAACCATCTTCGATAATCAATACCTCGAAATGCCGATACGTTTGCTGCACCAATGTAAACAACAACTCATCTATTTCTTGCGGACGGTTATATAAAGGAATAACGACGGAGAAAAACAGCATGGCCTAAATCACCTTCTCTATTTGATAATGATTCTTATCGTTCGCATTGCGCGAGATCAATTCAGACACAAAACCGGTAAGAAACAGTTGGGTACCCACAATGATAGCTACCAGGGCTATATAAAACAAGGGTTGATCGGTTACGTTCCGATAGGCTGTACCTTTGGCGATGCTGATCAATTTATCGGCAATGAGCCAAACGGTCAAAACGAAACCACCCAAGAAACTTAACACGCCCATGGTGCCAAAAAAATGCATGGGGCGCTTTCCAAATTTGCCCACAAAGAAAATAGACAATAGATCGAGAAAACCGTTGATGAACCGGCTGAAACCAAACTTTGTGGTACCATACTTGCGTGGATAATGTTTTACTACCTGTTCACCTATTTTGGTAAAACCGGCCCACTTGGCAATAACGGGAATATAACGGTGCATCTCGCCATACACTTCAATATTCTTTATAACTTCTTTCCGATAGGCTTTTAATCCACAATTAAAATCGTGTAGGTTATGAATACCCGACATGTTCCGAGTAACGGCATTGAACAATTTGGTGGGCAAGGTTTTGCTCAAGGGATCATGTCGTTTCTGTTTATACCCTGATATCAAGTCGAGTCGTTCTTCCTGAATACGCCTGTATAATTCGGGAATTTCGTCAGGACTGTCTTGCAAATCGGCATCCATGGTAATGACCACATCGCCAGAGGCAGCAGCAAAGCCCACATTGAGAGCGGCCGATTTGCCGTAGTTCCGACGGAATTTAATGGCATATATTTCAGAGTATTGTTGCTTTAGCAACTCAATCAATTCCCAAGAACCGTCTGTACTTCCATCATCCACCAGAACCACTTCATAACTAAAACCATGCGCTTGGTTTACCCGTTTAATCCAAGCAAGCAGCTCTGGCAGCGACTCTACCTCATTATAGAGCGGAATGACAACAGAAATATCCATGTTTTTCAATAATTGGTCAATTTACTCGCTTGATTTAAGAAACTGTTGGATCCTGATCGATCACATTAAAAATAGGCTTCTCTTTTTTCAATATCGCACCTAATGTTAATGCAATAACAAAAACAATAATGACATACACACCAAAACCACTTAATGTTGTCCAGATGCTGGCATCGCCTGCTTTTTCTATTTCTTGATCTAGCTTCTCCATTTGTTTATCAATCTGCTCGGCATCAACCCCCGCATTCTCCATATAATTGATGGTGTTATTTTCAATATTCCGTAAATAACGCTCGCGCATATCAGGTTGAATCGCTTTTTCGAATACAAAGCCAGCGGCAGACGATATAACTGCCGCAACCAGCAACATAATGAAAATGCCGGTAACCGCTTCCCTGAAATTCCAATATCCCCCAACTTTATTTCGAAGATTAAAAGCAAAAATGATGGCCAATATCAGCGGAAAAAAGAAGCCGGTAATGACGGGGCCAATAATAACCATCCAAAAGGATGAGCTCGACACAAAATAATACATGGGTACAATGGTCAATACGATCATCAACACACCTAAGGCACAGCCCAGCAAAGCACCTTGCTTCTTCAATAGCTTCTTATCAATCATCTCTGTTTAATTTTGATTATAAGTAATAACGAGTGCATACGCAGCAGCGTCAAAGGGCTTATCATCGCTCAATGACACATAGTTTTGAAATTGTGCTTCTGATGGTTGTTGCTCGGCAAAAAAACTCATCATGGGATAAAACAGCTCAGCTAGTTCCTGTTCTTGAAGCAAGCTTACAGCCACTTTTTTAATAGCTGCATAATCACTCTCTATCAATAATTGGTTGGCTAACATGGGCTCATAAATCCGATGCTCATCTTGAAACTCATCTTCGTCAACCAATAAAAATTCTTTCAGGAAATCATCTAATGTAGGTTCAATATCCTCATCAGCGCATTCCTTGAGGTAGAGCAAGAGATTGAGCAACTCCGTACCCCGATCGATAGTCTGCTCTTCTATTTGTTCCCACTCGGCAGATTCTAAATAATCTTCCTCTAGCTTTTCTACATCGGCTGCAAAAAAGTTCATGAGTAGCAAATCGAAAATTACTTCCCGAATGGACTCATAAGTTGGCTGTTCATCCAGCGCTGCGTCCATTAGATCGACCTTTCGCAAGAAATTTTCTTCCTGATTGAAAACAGTTTTCAATTGCGTTGTCAAATTGCTCGGTGCCTGTTGTGTTGCCTGTTCAAATGCCGCAATAGCTGCTTCGAGTGCTTTTTCAATACGCGTATCCATATGGTTTGCCTTAGAGAGTATATACTTGATGATTATTGATAACCAGCTTCACTTTACCTGTTAATGAAGTCTGGTAAAATGGGCTATTATTTGATTTTGATCTATTTGTTCCTGCATCAAATGTCCAACTTTCCTGTGGATTAAACAACACCAAATTTGCTTTCGCACCAACAGCTAATGCAGGTACAGGCAGTTGTAGAATAGCTCGTGGGGCGATGGCTAGCTTTTCGATCATAACAGAAAGGGGTAATTGGGCTTGCAACAGCAATGGTAAAACGGTCTGCAAGGCAATGATGCCATTCTTGGCCGTTTCAAACTCCACGCGTTTATACTCTACTTCATGGGGCATGTGCTGCGACACAATGGCATCGATGGTACCATCCAACAGTCCAGCTTTTAATGCCGTTACATCGGCGGCTGTACGTAAAGGCGGGTTAACTTTATAATGGCTATCGAAAGTTTTCACAGCCTCGTCTGTCAATACCAAGTGATGGGCAGCTACATCGCAGGTTACAGAGACACCGTTCTGTTTGGCCTGCCTGATTAAATCAACTGCACCACGGGTGCTCACCGTGCTGAAGTGAATGGGCGCATGATGGTAGGTAGCCAAGGCAATATCACGTGCGATCATCAATTCTTCGGCCAGGTTGGGGTTTCCTTTCATGCCCAAATAGGTACTCACCTCACCTTCATTCATTTTCGCCTGATTAGAGATGGAGTAATCTTCAGCCAAGGCCATTACTAAGCCCCCAAAGCCTTTGCAGTATAAAAGTGCTCTGCTCATTAGCCCTGCCTGTTGTACGCTTTTAGAGCCATTGGAAAAAGCCACGGCACCGGCCAATTTCATATCGTACAATTCGGCCAGATCATTCCCAGTACGGTCTTTGCTAATGGCCCCTACTGGAAATACGGATACCAAATGGCCCTTAGCAGCCTGAACCACTTGGGTAATTTCGCTCCGACTATGTAAAGCAGGTTGTGTATTAGGCTGTAGCGCCACACCGGTGAAACCACCTGCAGCGGCTGCAGCACACCCCGTTGCGATGGTCTCTTTGGTTTCCAGGCCTGGTTCTCCAAAAGTGGCATTCAGATCAAAAAAACCAGGAGAAAGGTATTGATGACGACCATCAACAACCATTACATCATCTGAAAAAGGTGCAATATCGGCTTCGATAGCTCGGATGATGCCCCCTTCGATGAGCACATCTACCGTTTGCTCATGCTTTTCATGACCCGGAAACACCCATGTTGCTGCTTTTATAAGAATATTATCCATGCAAAAAAGTGTAGTTTTGATTACAACGAGATATACCGCCAACGTTGTTTAATACGAGACGTGCATATAAAAAATAAGGAAAAACTTGAAACCATATAGCCCGAAAGACTATATTTTTAAGCGATGTTCGAAGTACGGTAAGCTGAACTTCCATTAAAAGACAAAAGTACAAAATACTCGTCAATGGCAACGAATATTTTTTTAGTTGTGGGTTTAGACATAAAAAAGGCAGCCCTTGAAAGGGCTGCCTAATTCGCGTGAACATACGGGAGTGTCTAATTACCATTCAATCTGCTGATCTTCATCAGGAATCTGCGTATTCAATTGACGTTCTAAAATCAATGATCCCGAGACCTTATAATTAATGTCCACGTTGGGGACCATGGTATAATCCGTAAACTGGTAATCAATGTTATTAATGGTAATATAGCGGTGCATCAGATAAGGACGCACGGCATCCATCTGCTCGTTGACTGTATAACTGGCATCTTTGTTCACCTTAAACTTGATATTCGGATTATCGGCCGAGAAAGTTACCGCTCCGGTTTCACTAAAGGTGGCATAGATTTTATAATTGCGACGATCTTGCCGCTGTTCATCAATATTTCCCGCATAGAAGAAAATGGTGTTTTCATCCACCACATAGCTTCGGATATCTTCTTTCACAATGGGGGTTTCATTTTCGTAGCCTTCCATCGCGGTTTTTAATGCGGTACCACTGTAGGTACCTGAATAATCATTGAAAGGGTTGATACGCAAAAGCGCCTTTCGGTAGTTCTTCCGCGGATTCGCTTTGTAATTATAAGTGGGATCATCCACAATGGTTAAGGGAAGCACCCATTTTTCTACCATATCAATATCTTTTAAAGTAAAATCGATGGGCATGAGTGCCGTATTTTCCCCTGCCTTGAAATTAATCGTAGAAGGAATAGTAAAATACTGACTGCTTAACTCTCTGTAATAATAATCTTCCCGGCTTTGAAAACGTTCAAAGTTCAACACGTTCAAGGTATCGGGATCTACGGCAAGATGCACCGTCATGTCCTGGTCGTTCTTAACAGACCCGCTAACCAATAAAGGTTGCAGAAAAGTAGTTTTCTGATCAGCCCGGTAACGAACATAAATATTTGTTACCCCTTCACTTTCTAAAGGCGCCTTAAAGGAAACATAATTGGTAAACTGTTCCTCTGTCCATTCATCATTGCAGGCACCGCAGATAAGGAGCATTGCGCCTAGCAAGAGTGGTATATATGACTTCTTCATATGATGTGTATTTTTATTAATCGTTATAAGTCCATCCAGGGTTCTGCGTGAGGCGTTTATTGCGTTTCAGCTCACTATGGCTGATCGGCCAAAACCACATCTTATCGGCGAAGGTGGTTTTGAGCGCCCATACGGCTATTGGCTGATGAAACAGATCACGCTCCTTTTCATTCATCAGTATATTGCAGCCATATACAGGCAATGCCTCTTCCACCGGTGCATCCATCCAGCGGCGTAAGTCGTAATAGCGTTGCCCTTCACCCATGAGCTCGATGAAACGTTCGCGCTTCAATGTTTCCCTTAAATCGTTCTTGTTGCTGTACACATTCGCCGAATAATCGGGCACACCACCGCGGATACGGACGGGGTGAATACCGCGCTGCATTTGGCTGATGTCCCGACTAATACTGTAATTATCCCCTCTCCAAGAAGGAATACTATACGAACCGTCCAATTCGTTCAGTGCCTCTGCGTACATCAGCAGGATATCAGCATAACGAATCGCTGGTTCCGCCTTAGGTACAATTTTGGAATTATTACCTCCCTCATAGGTATCGCTCGGATGCACAAATTTCTTTACCCCAAAACCCGTACGCAGCCAATAGGCATTGGTAGAATTGAATCCATTGCCCTTTGTGTCATCGCGATAGTAGAACACTTGCTGGTTACGATTCTCTACTAACGATTCATTCAGTAAAGTCCAGAAACTACCGTTATAAGCAACCGAGGCATAGAAGCGGGGCTCACGGTTCGCGTATTGCAAAGAAACACCCGGTCTTAATGGCCGGTATTTGCCTTCATCATATTCTTCCTGTGTTACATAACCTTTGACACGTTCCGTACCATTCCCTCGCCCAATCTCCTTATCTTTCCCCGGAGCATCCGTTCCATCGTTCATATAATAGGCATCCACCAACTTTTGTGTAAGACCATGCGTATTCCAGCCGTTAGCAGAACGGGGTAACTGATGAATTACCATAGCGTCAATACCTTCTCCAAGCTGATTATTCCCCCTGGTAAAGATGAGTTCTGGATTTCCAGATGCTTGTAATGTACCATCAAATACCTGCGCATACGATTTAGCCGGATCAATATTAGCCCAACCCTCAGGCCAGCTTTTTTCTGAAAAATTATTGTCTTTTGGCGGCACTACAGTCGCATCGGCTCCAGTTTCCTGAAAAGCCACCGTATTAAGGTGATATATACCCAGTTCAATAACATCCCGAGCAGCCGCTGCGGCCTTGGCCCATTTCTCCTCCTGATAGTCGGGAGAAAGGAGGCGCTTGCCTTGATCGTCAGTCAATCGAGCAGCATAAGCAGAGTTATTTCCATTGGCTAGTGGGCTGGCGGCATAGAGCAAGGCTTTGGCCCGTGTAGCTAGTGCAGCACCGCATGTACCTCGGGCAGAGGCGTCTTGACCCCGCTTCATACCAATGGCTTCCATTTCCTTTGCCGCTTGTAACATTTCATTGGCAATGTACTCGGCACATGCTTCGTAGGTACTACGTGGAACAGCCAAATCATCATAGCTTTCGGTATAATCCAAGCCTTCGTCAGGCAATAGTGGGATCGGGCCATATTTACGAAGCAGCAACCAATACAGGTAGGCACGTGCAAATCGTGCCTGGCCCCGATAGTCTTCAATCTCAACGGGCGACATTTCAGTATTCATATAGATATTATGAATAAAGGTCGTTGCATTGCGTATGCCGCGATAGCATTGTGTCCAAGTGCCTTGTTTGTCGTTTTCCGTATAAAGTCCTGTTTTGAACATGTTGTACGACAACTCGTTCTTAGATGGATCGTAATCCTTGTCGCGGTCGCCATAGTACATGTCATCGGCAAATGCATGCGGTGTAAAGCCTTTACTGGCCACATCCGCATTAATCCCTTTGAACTCGTCATAAACGCTAGCCAACCATTCTTCCGAGTAGACCTTACTTTGAAATACTTTCTCAAGTGTAAGCCGATCTTTAAAATATTCATCGGATTCCAGGTATTCTTTTTTACAGGAAGAAATGATGCTTGTGCCCAGCACAAGCAATAACAGCATATATATCTTCTTTTGCATCTCTTTTCAATTTATAGGTTAACACTGATACCCAAAGTGACGGATTTAGGCAAGGGGTAATCTTCGCCTCTCGGACTGGCCAGTTCAGGATCCCAAAGTTTGAATTTCGACCAAGTAAGCAGGTTACTACCCACTACGAAAACACGGATGTTATTGGTTTTGATCCGGTTAGCCAATTGCTTGGGTAAACTATACCCAATATCGATGGTTTTAAGCCGAAGGTATTGACCATTACGCAACCAGAATGTAGATTCCCGGAAGTTATTGGGATTTGCACCAAAACTTAAGCGCGGATAAGACGCATTGGAATCTTCTGTAGATGGGTCACCCGAAATATCGGCAGAAATCCAACGATTATCACCCATCACCCCTTTCATCACCTGGCCCCATTCGCCTTCGCTGAAGGCATATACGGTTTTACCATAGGTAAAGAAGGTCGATTTACCAGCGCCCTGGAAGTGCACATTCACATCCAATCCCTTCCATTGGGCAGAGACACCGATTCCGTAAATCAGGTTCGGCCGTCTGGTAGCACCAATGGCCACCCGGTCACCATCGTCAACCACCCCATCGCCATTCACGTCTTGATACTTAATATCACCGGGTTGATAGGTACCGAATACTTGTTTCGGACTATTGCGAATGTCATCGTAATCTTTGAACAATCCCAAAGCGATTAATCCTCTGGCCTGATCAACACGATAACCTTCCTGATTTTGATACGCATAAACATTATTTTCCTCATCTATTTCCGTCACTTCATTCTTGCTATAGGTAATATTACTACGAGCGGTTAGGTTTATCTCGCCCAGTTTCTGTCTGTATTCGAAACGCCCGTCAAAACCGCGTGATTTCACAGCTCCCACATTGGCTCTGGGCGTGCTTTCTAAACCAACAATAGCTGGAAGAAATTTCCGCTCCATGTAAATACCGGTCCGTTCTTCATTAAAGAAGTCGAGGTTGGCAACGATCTTATCGTTAAAAAGAGCCACATCAAAACCGAGGTTTTGTTTGGTTGCAATCTCCCAAGTAACATACGGAGAAGCTACCTGATAATATCGCATACCAACATAGGATCGGTCAAAACCGTAATCGGCCCACTGATAGCCTGGTTCAGGTATCCACACTCTCTCACCATCCCTGTCCTCGAAATGCCCATTTGCGATATCATATAAATAGGGGAAGCGTTGTTCTTGATCACCAATTTTTAACTGATCGTTCCCCACTCTTCCCCAAGAATAACGGATTTTGAACATATTCATCCATTTCAGGTTATCCTTGATAAACGGCTCTTCGGCGACATTCCATGCTCCCGATACCGCCGGAAAAAAACCATATTGTTGTCCGATAGCAAAATTCTCAGAGCCGTTATAACCAAAATTGAAATCTACAAAATAGCGGTATTTCCAGTTATAGGTCACGCGTCCGGCCACTCCTTGATTTCGTCTGGATATACCGTTCTTAATATCATCGCCGATGGCTACTGTTTTAACAAGCACGTCCCGGGTAAAGCGGGCCACTGCTCCGACATTATGGTTACCCACACTCCGATCATAATTAAACATCATGTCGTAGAACTCGCGCCGATCTCCCTCAGAACTACTGGCTTGAAACAGTTCTCTAGGATCGGCAATATGCGTGAATACCAAGTCGCCGTTTTCATTACGAGCGCGCTCGGCACGCCATTGTTCCGGCCATTTACGGCGTTGTATATTACTATTATTGTTTGTATCATAGCCTAAAATCCCCCGGAAACGTAGGCCTTTGGTAATGAAGTCGAAATTCTGCTCGATGGAAACATTGGTCTGAATCTTATTCGTCCAATTCTCATTGAATCCCGTTTGCGTGGCCACCACCCAAGGGTTGGTTTGGTTTCCAGTACCAACCGCCGGTACATATCCGTTCGAATACATCACCGGTGTCCTTATAGGTGAATAACCAAAAAGGACACCCCAAAAATCATTATCGCCCAAGCCCGGACTGTTCCGTTTGCTGAGAGATCCCGAAACACCCAATTTAGCTACGGTTGTTTTCGTAATATTAAAATCGGCATTCAAACGGTAATTATACCGCTTGTAATTCGCATTGGTATTATAATCTTTCCGCAGCGTTTCATCTGTTTTATACATACCACCCTCATCCACATAGCTCCCGGAAGCAAAATAACGGGAGGTAGCACCACCGCCACTCATATTCAGGTTGGCGCGATAGGTCATGGCACCATCTTTCAACAATAGATCCTGCCAATCCACATTTGGATAAAGATCGGGGTCTAAACCCAAACGCAGAATATCCAATTCTTCCGGTTGATAAATAGGTTCAAAATTACGCGTAATGCGTGCTTCATTGAGCAGGTTTGCATACGTCACCCCGTCTTCAAACTCCGGTGTGATGGTACGGGTATTATAAATGGTTTCATCTTTAAAATTGATATTAATTTTACTCTCCTTGCCCCGTTTGGTGGTAATCAGAATCACCCCATTGGCTCCTTTGGATCCGTAAATAGCGGTCAGCGAAGCATCTTTCAAAACGGAGAAAGATTCGATATCCTCAATATTGATATCATTGATATCGCGCTCGATATTATCTACCAATACCAAGGCACCGGTTCCGCCACCAAAGGTGGAGATACCGCGGATCCAGAATTCGGAAATGTTTTTTCCAGGCTGGCCCGATTGCATCATGGCCATTACCCCGGGTACATTTCCGGCCAACGCGTTGGATAAACTCGAGGTTGGATTCGATTTCAGTTCATCCACATTCACGGTCGTAACGGCTCCCGTTACGGATAACCTTTTCTGCACACCGGTTCCTGTCACAACGACTTCATCCAGCACACTTGTCTCTGCTTCCTCCAGCGTGACATTGATAACAAAGCTATCTTTTACCAGTATTTCTTGTTTATTATAACCGAGATAAGAAAAGTTAAGCTTCTTATAGCGTTCCACCCTAATTTTATATCGACCCCAATCATCGGTAGTAGTACCTAAGCCCGGAGCATCAGTTACAAAGACACTCACACTGGGTAAGGGTTCTTTTTTGGCGTCGACCACGACGCCGGTTACTTCCACCATTTCCTGGGCCAGCGCATTAAACGCGACACAGAGAAGCAATATATATGTTAGTAAGAATCTGTTCATCATACTTCATTATTATTCGTTAGTATTTTCATCCATTTCTGCTGGAGGATTATTTTCATCCATTTCTTCGAGGGCAATTTTACGGATGCGGCGATTTTCCTGATCGCCAATGTAAAAGGCGCCTTCTTCCTCATTATAGGCAATGCCGGATGGGCGGTCAAAACGCGCTTCTTCGCGTAGGTCACCATCTACATAACCGTATGGATTGGGATTGATACTGGAACTTCCTCTACCGGCAAAAGTGGTCACGCTACCCTCTGGGGTTAATATCCGGATGGCATGATTCATCTGATCGGTGAAATAGAAATCGTATTGATCGGTCTTCCCTGCTTCCACATAGGCCGGATTTTTCACAAATACACCTTGATAGGGATGATCAACGCGGGCAGAAGACCCTACCCCATCTTTATAACCGGCGCTTTTGAGCTGACCGCAGACCAAATAAGGTTGGTTAAAACGCTGCTTTTCCCAATTATAGTCCACACGGAGGATATAGGCCTGGTTAATGACTACAATATAAGCGTAGTTTCCAGTGGGATGTATTAAAATCTTATATTCCCAATTCTGGTCGTGAACCAAAAATAATTGTTCATAATCCTTCGTTCCTTTCGGTCCTGGACCCTCATTGAGATATTTGTTCAGGTCAAAGCGGAAGAACTCTCCTTTTGAATAACTATTGAAATACATTTCACCATTAATTGGGTGGACGGAAGCACCATTACATTGTTTGTATGTGGTTAGAATTTCTCGATCCTGCCAATTCTTATCACGCGATAATAGATACGTGGCCCGGTCATTCTCTCCACCGCGGTCTTCGGCAATGACCATGTATTTGTGATCCAACGTGAAATCAATGCTACGCGGTCGGTCAAAATCCGAGCGCTTTTTCGTAACCGTGCTGTCTTCAAAGTTGATCAGGTACAGTCCGTTGTTATTATCAAATACGGCCCATAGGTGTTTGGGATTGGCCGGATCAAATTTAAAAAAGGAGGGATTCCAAAAGCCACTCGCCATTTTATTTTGATCCGGATCTTTAAATTTTCCATCTTTCCAAGGTTCATCACCGCGGTCATTTCTGTAGCCGATAACAGTAGACACCACCATCTTGCGCTGATAGTCAAACAACTTATCGGCTTTGCCGATTACCTGCTTCTCGTTATCCGCCACACGCACTTCAATATCGCCCTTATATGCTTGTTTAGGCACCAAGCAGTAGAGCGATTCACCTTGCACATTGATGACAACAGCTTTCTTTCCACCAATAAATACAGATACTTTTTCGAGATCATTCCCGAAATTTTTCCCAAAAATGACCAAACGTTGACCCATACCACCCGATGTCGGGTTGAAATCGGATACGACAACAGGACTGGATGGATCAAAGGGCAAGGCCTCAGAGGCAGCCTGGTTATCCTCCTTACAGCCCCACATGCCAACACTTAATGCAATGAAGGCCAATAGTACGCCTAGCAGCCGACTATTACCTTTTCTAATATGTTTAGCTCTCATAAAATTGATTATTGATTAAAATTTATTCTCGGTTGTAAATAACTGCTTAGCGCAGCACTAATCTTGAAGTCGGATTGATCCGGCTCATTTTAAGTTTAAGCAGACGAGTGCCATCCAACAGCCTTCGCATCGTATTGAAGAAACAAGAAGCGGTTGCTTTCAAAAAAATACCTTCTACAGCGAAAATCGCCTTGATAAAAACGTAAATTTTTTCCCATTAAAAATGATTTTTAGATTTTCGGTTATTTAGTCAGTCGGTTATTAGCAATATCGTACCGATTATTCAGTTTAAAATTTAAAACGGTTTAGCCACAGAGAAATAAATATTTTTCTTTTAAGTTTTCAATTATTTAATTTTTATCGGTTACTCAGTTAATACTTGGTTAATTATTTATCGAAGCAAACTTAAAACGATTTAGCAATAAGTGGGTAAAGATACCGTCTTAATTGTTCAACAAATTGTATCAAATACTGAAAACCCACCCCTTGAATATAAGGATATTCACAGCTATTTCACCCCGACTTTTGTAGCCCAATCTACATATTTATCTTTCAACTGTGCTACTACTTTAGGATACTGTTTAGAAATATCCTTTAATTCTTCAGGGTCTTTAGCAAGGTCATATAACTCCCATGGTTGCTGGTTTCCTCCAGATACTAATTTCCAGTTACCAGACCGCGCAGCTTTTTTACCCTGGTGCTCCCAAAACAATGTCCGCTTCTCTACTATTTCCTGATTAAATAAAGGCAACCAGCTCTTACCTTCTGGTCTTACCAGCTCGTGCCCCTTATAGGTTTGCGGATAGTCCATTCCGGCAAGGTCTAAACAGGTTGCCATGATATCCTTAATATCGCCAACGGCATTGGTAAACTTTCCAGACCGTTTCATTCCTTTCGGCCAATACACAATACATGGAGTGATAATACCCCCTTCATGCGTCCATGATTTGTATTTACGATAAGGTGTGTTGGACACATTGGCCCAAGGTTCATCATAGGCCACGTAGGAACCACGTTGCCCAACCCGGGTGCCTTCTTTATTCAATTTTCTTCCATCTACATTTTCTGCACAGCCACCGTTGTCCGATAAAAAAACAATCAAGGTATTCTCTAATTGTCCCTGACGTTCCAACGCCGACAGCACACGTCCTACCCCTTGATCCATACGATCAATCATAGCAGCATAAACTTCCATACGGTTTGCCCATTCTTTTTGGTTGCTTACCTTGTCCCAAGCAGGGATGTTGGCCGTACGGAGAGAGAGTTGATGCTGGCTATCGATAATACCTAACTGCTGCATGCGTTCAAATCGGTGTTGCCTTAACTGATCCCATCCACTATCATAAACACCGTCATACCGTTTGATATCTGGTTCCAGCGCATGCAGTGGCCAATGTGGAGCGGTATAGGCTAGGTACAGAAAAAATGGCTGCTCGGCCTTGGTTTGCCCATGTTGCTCGATAAAGTTGACAGCTGTATCAGAGATGGCGTCTGTCATATAAAACCCGTCAGCAGGAGGTGTCCACGGCTTATCATCATGTGCCATTTGACGTACACGAGGTTCTTTCACCAGCTCAAAGTAACTGCTAGCACCACTGATGAGACCAAAATACCTGCCAAATCCACGTTTTCTTGGCCAATGTTCGGCTTCTTCACCTACATGCCATTTTCCAGACATGTAGGTTTTATAGCCTGCAAGCTTCAATGCTTCGGCTATGGTGATTGTATTATTGTTCAAAAAGCCTTGGTAAGGCCCTGCTTTGGGTTGACTACCTACTGCACTGACCATCCCTCCCATTCCAGCTTCGTGGGGATATACACCGGTTAACAAAGAAGCTCTAGAGGGACAGCAACGAGCGGCATTGTAAAACGTACGGAAACGCAAACCGTTCTTCGCCAAACGGTCAATGTTCGGCGTATGTGCCTCTCCTCCATAACAACCCAAATCCGAATAACCCATATCATCTGCCATGATAATCAAAATGTTGGGTTTACGTTTACTTTGTTCATCAGGAACTGCATAACTCAGCTGTATAGAAATCGTACTCAGTATCAAAAAATAAAACAGATTTGAATTCTTCATTTTTTTTAAAGTCATTAGATATACGATACGATTCATTGGCTATTTACCTTTCGGTTATATTGTTAACGATATTCATCATCTCTTTTGCATATCTTCTTCCCATTAGCCGGGCGGAAGCAGCACTAAAATGCAATGGGTCACCGCGATGCCCTTTGCCTTATTTATTCAATAATCATATCAAAAGTTTATGCATACGGTAGTCATAAGTTTCCAGACCAAAACCTTAATAGTGGAAAGGAGCACTATACCCGCATAGACAAGATTGTAAATATTCAACTATTACACTCAGAAGTATAAATCTTCAATAGAGTTTTCTTTACCAAAAGTCTGACTCTAAAAACGAGATATTAAGTTCTTTTTCCCCATAACCGTAGTTTATCGTTTTAGAAGCATATATCGTACTATGTGTTACTATATGTTCACGCCTGGCATGAACACTAATTTCACCACCGAAAAATCCGACAGCCATCATTTTATGCTTACCAATACCCAAAAATGTAGGTGAATTATTTGAGTATACTTGATTATAAGTACCAGTTAAATTCGAAATTTCATATGTAAAACTATATGTAGACGGGCCAATAACTGAAGTTGGAAACTCAACAGTAACTAATATCTGGTTATCAATCACATCATTGGTATCAGCATCAGTCCAATCACCGTTACTTTTGGGTTCAGGTTGAGGTTGTCCAAATCCCCAAAAATTATAGTAAGTTCCAACATAACCATCCCGATTTGTACTCCACTCTGAAACTAAACTACGATCATACATATAATCTCCCTCTAAATCGGGTTCTGATGTTAGAAAATCTTTATGAATTGTTCTTAATCTTACCTGAAGTTCTACTGCTGAATCGCTATAAGGAAAAGCATATGCAGGTATATCTTCCATGACATTACTATATAATACGGGGATTAATCCATAATCATTACTCGGAGCATTAATATACGCCCAATGAATTCCATCATATGACCATTGGATTTGCATCATATAATCCTTTGCCACATGAACGGGACTGTTTTCTTCTGATGGAAAACCGGCATCCCAATAAAAAAAGGCATATTCTGTATATTGATTACCATTCTTATAATCAGGATCGTCACCAACATAAAAATAATTAGGGTCTGAAGGTTTATATGGTCCTGTCCCAGTTATATTTTCTGCCCACGCTAAAGGGCTCGGAATTGTATTCCAAGGCTCCAAGGCTGTCAAACCACTTTGATTAACGTTTTCCAACTTCCTCATATCTTCCATATCATTTTTCAAATCGTAATCCATGATACTATTGCATGAACAACAGATAAAGGATATTAATACAATCCATCTAATTGGTAATTTTTCTTTCATGTTTTATAGTTTTAAATTAGTTAATAATGATAAAATTCATAGAAAGCTGAAATTTACTCAGTAGACAAAACAACTAAAACGGAAAATCAATAAAATAAATTTTGGTTATCGTATTAGCTTTTATCCTTACTGAATCAGTAATTGCACAAAATTTGATTTCTGGATTTCAAATAAATTTAATTGGCTTAAAAAATCCATTAAGTGAGACCGCCTTAAAGATAGTGATTCAGTTTGTTTAAAACTAAAGTTAAGCCAGAATTCTCCCAAAAAATCTATGATAACGTTATCGTTAACATGGCACAATCGGTACTATTTTACTTATGCATACACAACCATCAAATCGATAGTTTCTACGAAAATACATATTCAAGAAACAATCGTTTAATTCCGATGTTTGTCTCCATGAATTCTCAAATACCTTCCTCGTTCGCCTAAACTACAACAGGACAGTACGGGTAAGTACATCACAGTATAGGTCAGTACATAAGGAACGAGTTGCCGTTTGAGAACGGGTAATCTACCTTTGTATTTTTATAAATCAAGTAATTAGCAAATAAGACATTTAACGATACTATTCAATAAAAAAACCATAAATAAACAAACAACAAAAGAAAAACATATTTATGGTAGCTATGTCAATGAATAAATAGCCTGTATAATCAAATAGCTTGATGGTTAGAGCCATCAAGCTATTTGCATAACATCTCACATCTCATATCTAAATGCATCAACATCAGTATCAAGACTTGTTCTAACAAAATATCTAAATACTAAATACTAACTACTTTCTTCTCATTCTCACATCTTCATATCTCACATCTCACTCCCCAATAACTGTATTATCCGGTATAATAGCTCGTTTCTTCACCACAATAATACCATCTTTTACGGTATATGTAGGAAATTCACCATCTGGCAAATGCGCTCCTCCTTTAATCTGTACATTGTTTCCAATGGCGCAGCTTTTATCCAGAATAGCCGTATCGATATAACAATTTTCACCTACCCCTACAATAGGTTCACCTCGTTGCTTCGCCGCTTCCAGTTCTTCCAAACTTTGGTAAAAATCACTTCCCATCATATAGGTATTCTTGATAACAGTCCCCAAGCCAATACGCGAACGCACGCCGATAACAGAACGTTCAATTTCCTTGGCGGCCACAATACACCCATCGGCTATAATGGTATGGATAAGTGTAGTAGCAGCAATCTTGGAAGGTGGTAGCATGCGTGGACGGGTAAAAATACTCTGTTTATCAAATAGATTAAACGCGGGGAGCTCATCCGTTAGACCAATGTTCGCTTCAAAAAAAGAATCGATGTTTCCAATATCTGTCCAATAACCATCATATTGATAGCTGATTACTTTTCGGTGTTCAGCAATGGCATCTGGAATCAGTTCTTTACCAAAATCCAAACCAGGATTATTGGCAAGCAGGTCATTCAACACACCCTTACTGAAAACATAAATCCCCATGGAGGCCAGGTATTCCCTACCCGCAGCCTTCATATCATGATTTACTTCAGAACTCCAGTCGACCAACAATTCGCTTTTAGGCTTCTCTATAAAAGAGGTGATATTGCTTTCATCATCCGATTTTAAGATGCCGAAAGAAGTAGCATCTTTGGCATTCACCGGTATGGTGGCGATCGTAATTTCGGCCTTCTTACTGATATGGAATTCTATCATTTCCTGAAAATCAATCTGATACAACTGATCGCCAGAAAGAATGAGAATGAAATCATAATCGTGGTTAACCATGTAGCGCTGTGAGTGTCGTACCGCATCAGCCGTTCCCTGAAACCACTTATCGCCTTCTATGGTTTGTTCTGCGGCGATAATATCGACAAAGCCTTTACTAAATACACTAAAATTATACGTATTCTTGATGTGCGTATTCAATGAGGCCGAATTGTATTGTGTGAGCACAAAAATCCGGTTGAACCCCGAATTTAAGCAATTCGATATGGGAATATCTACCAAACGGTATTTACCGGCAATAGGCACAGCTGGTTTAGAACGTGTATCAGTTAAAGGTGCCAGTCGTGTTCCCCGCCCACCGCCCAGCACAATAGAAATTACTTTCGGAGTCATATCAATCAATTAATTGTTTATACACTGCATTATATTTTTCGGCCGATTTTTGCCATGAAAAATCCAAGGCCATGATTTTCTTCCGCAACGATGTTTTATAACTAGACGTCTTTTGATGGAGTGCGAGCACACGCTCGATAGCTGCTACTGTTGTCTCTACATCTGCCTCTTGAAAAAGCAAACCATAGCCGTCTTCATCGATATCTTTTACCGTATCTTTCAATCCGCCGGTAGCATGTACCACCGGTATAGTGCCATAGCGCATGGCATACAACTGATTCAGGCCGCAGGGTTCTACGCGAGAAGGCATTAACAGGTAATCTGCCGCTGCATAAATTTGGTGGGCCAGCTTTTCATTATAACCCACAAACAGGCCTAAATGTTGTGAAAAATCTTCCGAAAGGGCTTGAAGAGATTTTTCGATACGCGAATCGCCAGACCCCAATACAAAGAAATTGATTTGCCCCATGTACGCTGTTAATGTCCGATGGATGATTTGTGGTAGCAAATCAGCGCCTTTCTCTGCGGCAAACCTACCAATGAACACCAACAGGGGCAATTGGCTATCTAATCCATAAGTGGCACAAAACGCTTTCTTGTTGGCCAGCTTTCCTTTCGTCACGCTGCTTGCCTGAAAGTGATGTGTCAGCATCGGGTCTGTAGCGGTATTCCATATGGCGGTATCAATACCATTTACGATGCCGTGCGACTTGGCTCTCTCGGCTGCGAACAGGCTTTCAAGCCCATTGGCTTGGGTATAAAGCTCGGCCAAATATCCAGACGACACTGCCGTATAAGCCCAGCAACATTTAATCAGGGCCGCTAAAGGATTAATCATTCCGTCCCAATCGAGCAATCCCCAGCGCCAGGTATCAAAGGAAGGCATCAAAGCAGCCATATGCCAATGCATCCAGCCCTGATATTGTCCGTTATGTACAGTAGCAACGGTTGGCACACCCTTTAAAAAACGGAACTGTGCAGCATATTCGATGTAGAATGGAATAAGCCCTGCATGATGGTCATGGCAGTGAATCACTGATGGCCGACAACCCGTAGCACATAACCATTGGAGCGCTGCATGCTGATAGGCTAAAAATTGCTCACCTTCATCGGCATAGCCATATACCTCTGGCCGGTCTAGTAGCTGTGGAATATGAATGAGATAAAGTTCAAAACCGAGCGTATCAGCTTGCTCTTTCAGTACGGTATAAGGATAAGCAGTAGATCCCTGTTGTATGGTGCCTTGATATACAGACAGCCAATTGTGCGCTTGTACAAATGGTTTATCGTAATAAGGAATAACCACCGATGCACGGACGCCCCCCATTTGTTGATATTTGGGTAATGCTCCAAGTACATCGGCTAGACCTCCTACCTTAGCTACCGGATAACATTCTGCTGCGAAATGAAAAACATGCATGGTATGTATGTTGTAAGTTTTAAGTAGTAAGTTCTACGTTCTAAGTATCCTAGACATACAACGTAAAACTTACAACGTATAACCTTTTTAATTTTTACTTTTTAATTTTTAATTTCTTCAATACCACTCCACTCAATGGTGGTAAGGTTAATGTAGCAGAACAAGGTTTATTCATCCAAGGGATGGCTTCGGCAACCGTCGCCTGATCGCCCACACCGCTTCCATGATATACCACATCATCGGTGTTCAGCAACACCTTATACGTTCCTTCTACTGGAAGGCCAAAGCGATAAGTTTGTCGTACAACCGGTGTAAGGTTAAGCACAACAATCAGGTTGTCAACCGGCTGGTTTCCTTTGCGATAGTATACGATAACTGAGTTTTCATGATCACCTAATTCAACCCACTCAAAACCTTCTGACGAAAAACTTTTCTCATAAAGGGCTGCTTCGTTTTGGTATAGTGCATTTAAGGCTCCCATTAATTTGAATAAACCATAATGGGGTGCATAGTTGAGTAAATGCCAATCGAGCGACTGGTTACAATTCCACTCGGCTGTTTGCCCAAATTCGCCTCCCATAAAGAGCAGTTTCGTACCCGGATGGGTAAACATATACAGATACATCGCCCGTAAATTGGCAAAACGCTGCCAATTGTCGCCCGGCATTTTATAAACCAATGATTGTTTGCCATGCACTACCTCATCATGTGATAGCGGCAGCATAAAATTCTCATGAAAAGCATATACCGTACTGAAGGTGAGCTGCTGATGGTTGTATTTTCGATAAACCGGATCTTGCTTAAAATAGTTCAAGGTATCGTGCATCCAGCCCATCATCCACTTCATACCAAAACCCAAACCACCTACAAATGTCGGCCTACTGACGCCTGGCCAAGCAGTTGACTCTTCAGCAATGGTCTGCACATCTGGAAAATGAGCATATACCGCTTCATTCAATTCTTTTAAGAAACTGACGGCTTCCAAATTTTCTCGCCCCCCATGTTCATTCGGAATCCATTCGCCAGCATTACGCGAATAGTCTAAGTAGAGCATCGATGCCACAGCATCTACCCGAAGTCCATCGGCATGATAACGTTCCAACCAAAATAACGCATTACTGATTAAAAAGGCCCGTACTTCATTACGTCCGTAGTTAAAAATGTAGGAGCTCCAATCTGGATGATATCCTTTGCGTGGGTCGGCGTGCTCATACAGATGCGAACCATCAAAACGGTACAGGCCATGGGCATCGCCCGGAAAATGGGACGGTACCCAATCCAAGATAACGCCTATTCCGTTCAAGTGGAGCTGCTCAATCAGGTACATCAATTCTTGTGCTGGCCCGTATCGGGATGTTGCAGCAAAATAACCGGTAATCTGATACCCCCATGATGGATAGAATGGATGCTCCATGAGGGGCATAAATTCGACATGGGTAAATCCCGTTTCTTTGATATAGGGAATAAGTTTATCAGCAATTTGTCCGTAAGTTAGGAATTTATCAGGTTGTTCGGGATCACGCATCCACGACCCTAGGTGCATTTCGTAAACCGACATGGGCCGATTCAGTCCATTTCGGGACAACCGATTGGCCATCCAATCGCTATCCTTCCATTCGTACCAAGTGGTAGCCACAATAGACGCAGTTTTGGGAGGGACTTCCCAAGCTAACGCAAAAGGGTCGCCTTTTTCGAGCGCTTCGCCATTAGCTGTGTGAACTATGTATTTATATCGCTCTCCCAACGGTACACCAACAATAAAACCTTCCCAAATGCCTGAACCATCCCACCTAACGTGGAGTGGATGCGTATGCGGATTCCAACCATTGAAATCGCCTACTACATAAACCGCCTGGGCACTAGGGGCCCAAACAGCAAAATAGGTTCCTGTTTGACCATTGTTTTCCAAATGATGTGCACCAAACTTCTCGTAGAGTTTATAATGTTTACCTGATCGGAACAGATCGACATCGAATGCGGTGAACAACGAAAATACCTCGACAGATGGATGCATAATTCAGTTTTTTAGTTTTAAGTTGTAAGTAATACGTTATATGCCCACAACCCCAATTCAAGATTACTTCACTCGCAACACCTCTCTACCCTTCGTTCGTAATGACGTTCACGGTTCCGACTGCTGCTGCCAGTGCTATTGCAACTTCTCGCAACTCACACCGGGCAACTCTACTCTCCTCTACTCCACCACAATGGTTTTAAAGTCTTTGCTAACTTCCACAGTGGGCACTCCTGCTTCTTCGCTCCATTCAACTGTACGGTTATCTACCCAAATACGGTTTATCTGAAAAGGCAATCCAATGATATGCAGTTGATACGTTTCGTAGCGCTCTGTAAACAAACCTTCCATGCTTTGGTTCAATACCAGCTTATCTTTACTGCCTTGTGAAGTCAACTTCTTCTCCAGGTAAATTTCCTGCTCGTAAGCAAAGGTATCTCCATGATCTTCATAAAGATACGAATTTACCGTTGCAGCACCATAATAGACACACAGGCGCAAGGTATCTACCAATTTCAAATCTACATATTGCATAGGTGGGAACTCAGGGATCACCGAACCGGCCTTAATGAATATCGGCATTTGATCGAGCGGTGCTTCTACTTCCAGCTCCAATCCACCGGTGAACAAGGTATGCGTCCAATAGTCATACCAATCGCCTCGAGGCAAATACATCTGCTTTCTGGTTTGGCCCGGATTCACTACGGGGGACACCAAAATCTTGTCGCCAAAAGAGAATTCTTCTTCACGTGGAATATTACTAGATATTTCCTGCTCGAGCATGGCAACAGGTCTCAAAATAGGGAAACCATACCGCGCCTGCTCCCAAAATACCGAATAGATATAGGGTAAGAGTTTATAACGTAATTCAATGAATTTTTTATTAATGGCCTCAAAAGCCTCTCCAAAGCTCCACGGTTCACGCTCGCGTGTATCGCCTGCTGAATGCGCACGCATAAATGGAGAGAATACGCCCAATTGAATCCAACGGGTAAACAGCTCACCATCAGGTTCGCCACTGAAGCCACCGATATCTGTGCCACAAAAAGACAATCCGGAAACCGATAAACGCTGCAATTGCAACATCCCCAAACGCAAGTGTTCCCAAGTAGCCACATTATCACCTGTCCACACAGAAGAATAACGTTGTGTACCTGCATACGCTGCCCGTGTAATAGTAAACGGCCTTTTACCTCGATTCAGTTTTTTTAAACCATCGTAGGTCGCCCGCACCATTTGCATGCCGTATACATTGTGGGCCTTGCGGTGCGAACCGCGGTATCCATCATAATTGTGACGCACATCATTTGGAAAAGTTCCCCGGCCAAACACTGCGGGTTCGTTCATATCATTCCACACGCCCGCCACACCGGCATCTACCAAGCCCTTGAACAATCCCCCCCACCAAGAACGCGTATCCGGATTGGTAAAATCCGGGAACTGGCACCTACCTGGCCACACATGGCCCTCCATAAAATAATCGTCGCCCCGTCTACAGAAGTATTTATTTTCCTTGCCTTCTTTGAACACCCAATAATTATCATCCACTTTAATGCCCGGATCGATAATGACTACCGTTTTGAACCCATCGTCTGCCAAAGATTTAATCATCTTCTTGGGATCAGGAAAATAATGTTTGTTCCAAGTAAAACAACGATAGCCATCCATATAGTCGATATCCAAATAAATGGCATCGCAAGGGATTTGTTTAGCGCGAAACTGCTGCGCCAACTCGCGTACTTTACTTTCAGGATAGTAACTCCAACGGCACTGATGATAACCCAATGCCCACATCGGAGGCAAGTAATGCGTACCGGTGATGCTGTGATATCGTTTCACCACGTCCAGCATATGCGGACCATGGATATAGTAATATTGCAATTCGCCACCTTCCGACCAAAAACTGGTTTGATCATGCACTTCACCAGCAAAATCAAAATAAGTCTTGAAGGTGTTGTCGAAAAAAATACCATAGGCATCCCCATCATTCAAGCCTATGTAGAAGGGAATGCTCCGGTATAAGGGATCTTGATCAAAAGAAAATGAATAGGTATCCGAATTCCAATTGGTTAAGCGTTTTCCGCGTAAATTTAAATGAGTCGGCTTATCGCCTAAGCCATAAAACGCCTCCTGTGCTTGTGCTACCTTGGTACAATATACATAATAACCACCAAAATCGGGATTTTCTTCCCAGTGCATGGGTGCGTGATCCTGATTCATGACTTTACCTTCCCGGTCGCGAAAGCTGATCAGAAAATCTGCCTTATTAACCACACAGGTTACTGTATTTGTGCTGACCATATAACAACCTTCTTCTTCCTGAAAGGCATAGAGTGCCACGTGCTGATCCGGATTGGGTACTGCATATGAAAAATCATCTAAGAATTGTCCATGAGGAGCTAATCGCACCCGGATAATTTCATCACTGACCACCTTAACTTCTACCGTTGCCGAGCCATCTGTAAACAAATAACTGTTCTCTTTCTGCTGATAGCTAGTTACTCTTTCCAGGTATTTTTTTACAATTTGCGGTAAGTCTAGCACGGGGTTATTAACATGCTGTATACCCGATTCTAGCGTTTGTTCTGTTACGATGTCTGTTATTTCTTGGTTGCTCGTTTCAGCCATACTTCTCCCAGGTTGTTATTCGTACGGCCAAAATACATTATTTGTATAAGCAAAACAATAAGGAAGACAAAGTTTTAGAAAGTATTATTCATCTAATAACTTTTCAATTTCTGCCTTTAGAACTGGAAGATGCTTAATTAGTATTCATTTTAGTATACCGCAAATATTTTCGGTCTTTCAAGAAAGAAACGCTCTATCTCCAAAATAGCATTTAATATATCGTAAAGCAGGCTTTTATATCATTTTCCATATACAAGTTGCCTTTTATTATCAACCGACTTTTTAAAATATGGATTTTTTATAGCTTTTTCTTCTAATAAATCAATTGGTCTTTTTAAAAGTTCCGCTAGAGAAAATTTAAAATCAAAATAATTGTCAGCATAGTCCTCCACTGCCATATCCCTAAAATTGACAATGAAATCAATATCACTTTCATTGTCAAATTGAACCATTAAAACAGCCAAAAACATATAAGCTTTTAACTTTGTGCGCCTTACAAAGAGCATTAATACCTGCTATATTCGGTTCCAGCCGATTCATACTTTAAACTTAACTAATTTTTCATTACTTGAAAAATGCTTTTTTAAACGAATCTTATAATTGAACATAGAAATTTTAGTAACAATTCCAAACAATTGTTATTTGCGACCCATAGACGTACATGGTCGTTATGTCGAGGGCAGCGCAGCGGAATGGAGAAATCTATGAGTGAAGACAAGACAAGACCAGAGTGGCGAATCACTGTGGTCGAGATAGCAACTTTTTAGACGCCTTCTTTCATACGTAAAACAAGCATGTGATCTTCAGGAACAATACGAAACAATTGGGTTCCTTCTATTGCAGCAAAAGAACCTTTCTCGGCCTTAACGGCGTAATGCGGTTGAATGGCAGATTGTTGCCAACTCATGTTACAAAGGAAGTTTAGGCCTTCATAAGCAGCTGCATGATCAGCTTCATTACTTTTTCCTTAATTTGTTCTGCATCCGTTTTAGGCAGAAAATTTTCGTCGGAAGTGAACAATAGATCAAGTTGTCCGCGGAAAGTGGTTACACACAAGGTGGAAGGGTTACCGAAGGGAAAAATACATGCGGGCGAATGCAATGCCTCAATCGTGAAAGAACCATATTGCTCTTGGATAGCCACCCGCCCCATATTAGAAAAAGTGAAAGCATGTTTTCCTCGATCTTTCTGTGCATAACGTGTCAGCGCAGGTACCAGTGGCTGCAATCGCTCGGTATACAACAAAGGACCATAAGGGTCAATCTTGGCCAACTGTCGCTGTAACTGAAGATGAAATTGCTTTGCCTGCTGCCAGAGAGAATGAGATAAGTTGACGGACATTCGAATGGGAACCATCGCAGGAAAACCGAAAAGCATATCAGGGGTCAATTGCGGAATAAAACGGCGCATATCCACTGAACAAAACAGCTTTTGGTATTTACGATTTTCTGCGAGCGACTGGAAGCTGGCTAAAAATAGTACGCCCAATAAGGCATGAATCGTGACTCCTTCCTTTTTACATTGGTATAAAAGTAGAGCAGACAACTCCGCGTCCAGCTTCCAGTGCAAGAAATAAGGCTTGTTGCGGGGTGTTTCTTGTTTAAAAGGCGCCACCCATAAAGCCACTTTCATGACAGGAGGCAACATGCTACGTATAAGCCGATGGCTCAGTTTACGTTGTAAGGCAGCAGGAACATAGCAGCTGAGGGGTGTAGCAGCATCGTAAGTATCTAGCTGAAGGGTGGGCTGGGCCAATATCTGTAAAGTCTCATTGATCAAGGTAAGTACAGAGCGCCCATCACAGATGGTATGATGACAGATGAAAACCAAGTCGGACACGGTGGCCGATTGTAGCCAAATGAGTCGCATTAAGGGCATTTGGGGTGCAAATGATCGCACGCAAGCGGGTATAAAAATCGATTTCCAATGGTCATTGCCTTGTCTGGTATGTATTTCGATTGGGATAGGTATCGTTGGCTCCATCGCAACAAAATAGGCTATTCCTTTATGGTCTATATCAATACGGACACATAGCAAGGGATGCCTTTGTTGTAATCGGGCTAACGCCTGTCGCAATGTGGCCTCTTTTAGTATACCCTGTATTGTAACGGTAGCCACTACGTGATTTGCTACTACACCAGCCGCATACAAAGAGGCTTCTAAAAATGCTAATGCTCTTTTCATCCAAATACACCTATCAGTGGTCTATCACGCTCTAAAGTACATCATAAATTTCTCAATAAAAGAAGCATTTTATTCACAAAATGAAGCAGAACTACTATTTATTTTGCAAAATCATCTATAAATTTGGATATCAATTCGATTTTATATATGTTTGCGCCATAATGATCAAAGTCTTCACACATCACGTACATTTCCATCATCGCCCTTGCGGCGATATGTAATCAGTATGTTTCTACGTGAAGCACATAACCACCCATTTGATATTCATTTTTTAATTCATTATAGCATCCATTTCCTTATGGAAAACAGGTGCAAAACTAAATATAACACATTCGATGTCACCTTTAAAAATTGCCATCCAGAAGTCGGGCCGATTGAACGAAAAATCGGTCGAATTATTAAAAAACTGTGGCCTTTCTTTTGAAAATTATAAAAGCTCATTGATTACTTCGGTTTCCAATTTTCCGTTGGAGATTCTTTTCCTACGTGATGATGATATCCCCGAGTACGTGCAAGACGGTATTGCTGATCTAGGCATTGTAGGTGAAAATGTGATCAACGAAACTGAAGTAGATGTGCATTATTTACAGCGCTTAGGTTTTGGTAAATGCACCTTGAAAATTGCCGTACCGAATGAGAGCGAAGTAGTGCAGGTGCAAGATTTAGAAGGCAAAGCCATCGCTACCTCTTACCCTGTTATCCTCAAAAAATTTTTGGACAACAATGATATCAACGCAACTATCCGGACGATTTCTGGTTCGGTAGAAATTTCACCTGGTTTAGGCTTGAGTGATGCCATTTGCGACATCGTTTCAACAGGAGGTACCTTACGCAGCAATGGATTAAAACCTTTTATAGACGTTATGTCATCGGAGGCCATTCTGATTGGGAAAAACGGCATTGAGCAAGATGAAATTGTTAAAGAGTTATTGCAACGGATACAATCAGTCTTAAAAGCCAAAGAAACAAAATATGTGGTACTGAATGTAGAACGTACAAATCTAGACACCATCTTAAATCTATTGCCAGGTGTGAAAAGCCCCACGGTGGTGCCTTTGGCAGAAGAAAATTGGGTAGCTGTGCATACGGTTATCCAAGAACGCGATTTTTGGGAAAAAATCAATAAACTAAAGGCAGCAGGCGCACAAGGTATTGTGGTGATGCCTGTGGAAAAGGTTATTATGTGATGAGAAGAACTGGCAACACACAACTTAAAAAAGTCTTGATACTTACGTCTTGATACTTTATACAAAAAAATGTTAAAAACATACACCTATAGCAAGCTTTCTACAGCAGAACGGAATCAGTTGGTACTGCGTAATACCGATCCAGCCAATGCCATTCAAGAGGTTGTTGAGGGAATTATAGAAAGGGTACGGGCTGATGGGGATGCAGCACTAATAAGCTATGCGGAGCAATTTGACGGGGTAAAGCTAGATAAGCTTTTTTTGGATGAAGCAGAGATTGCACTTTTAGCTGGAAGTATTGGTCGAGAGCAGCAACGCGCATTGGAAATTGCCTTTGGCAATATCCATAAGTTTCATCAGAGTCAATTAAAAAAGGAAAAGAAAATAGATACCATGCCCGGTGTGACCTGCTGGCGGGAACCGCGTCCTATTGAACGGGTGGGTTTGTACATTCCGGGCGGCACAGCGGTATTACCAAGTACTTTTCTTATGTTAGGTATTCCCGCGCGAATAGCAGGCTGCAAAGAGATTGTAGTTTGTTCGCCTCCTCAAGCGGATGGTAAAATCAATGGCTATATTGCTTATTGTGCGTACTTGCTTCAAATAAAACGGATTTATTTAGTGGGTGGTGCCCAAGCGGTTGCCGCAATGGCTTATGGCACAGCGAGTATACCGAAAGTAGATAAGATATTCGGACCTGGAAATCAGTTTGTTACGAAGGCGAAAACCATGGTGCAAGCATCAACAGCTACAGCTATTGATATGCCTGCTGGCCCCTCAGAAGTTCTGGTGATTGCTGACGAAACAAGCAATCCGGTATTTGTTGCGGCCGATTTATTGGCACAAGCTGAACATGGAAAAGATAGCCAGGCCGTCTTGGTAACCAACAGTGAGCCATTACTCGCCCAGGTCAATGTAGAACTGGAAAAGCAATTACAGGTATTGCCCCGCAAAGCGATTGCAGCCGCTGCCATCACCAATTCATATGCTATGCTATGTTCTGATTTATACGAGGCAATGACTTTTAGCAACCTATACGCGCCTGAACACTTGATTATTTCAGTAGATACCTGGGCAGATTTGACACGTCAGATTGTTAATGCAGGATCTGTTTTTCTGGGCCATTTAACACCTGAAAGTGCGGGCGATTATGCATCCGGCACGAACCATACCTTGCCAACCAGTGCTTTTGCACGGTCGTATTCGGGTGTATCGGTCGATTCTTTTATTAAGAAAATAACCTTCCAATACATTACCGCTGCAGGTATACAACAAATTGGAAGCACTGTGGAAACATTAGCTGAATTGGAGGGACTTCAGGCACATAAAAATGCCATGACGGTGCGGCTGGAGGATGTAAGATCGTAACACGAGCAGTGGCAGTGGCGGTACTAGCAGCTTTCTGCTTTTTTACTTTTTAATTTTGAATTTTTAAATGAATATCGATATCAATAACCTGTTAAGGGAAAACATAAAGAAATTGACACCTTATTCGTCGGCACGCGATGAATTCAAAGGTGAGGCTTCTGTGCTGTTGGATGCCAATGAGAATGCTTATGGATCACCATTAGAGACGAACTATAATCGCTATCCGGACCCTTTGCAATTGAAACTGAAAGCAAAAATCAGCGCAATAAAAGGCGTACCTACAAACAACATTTTTATAGGTAATGGCAGTGACGAAGCCATTGATTTATTATTTCGGGCTTTTTGTCGCCCAGGGATAGATAATGTATTGATCGTGCCTCCTACTTATGGCATGTACGAAGTTTCGGCCAATATCAATGATGTGGCCATTAAAAAAGTGAATCTGACCGCCGATTTCCAACTCGATCTGAATGCCATGGCCGAAGCGGTTGATGCACACACGAAATTGATTTTTATCTGTTCGCCGAATAACCCAACCGGTAATTCGATTAGCCGAATCGATATCGAAACAATAATCAACAACTTCGATGGTTTGGTAATCATTGACGAAGCCTACATCAATTTCGCTCGACAAAAATCATTTACGCAGGAGCTGGCCGAATACAACAATGTAGTGGTATTGCAAACCTTGTCGAAAGCCTGGGGGCTCGCTGGCCTTCGCATAGGGATGGCTTTTGCTTCTGAAGAGATTATTCATATCTTTAATAAAATCAAACCTCCGTATAATATCAATCAGGCATCACAGCAGCTAGCATTGGAAGCATTGGAAGGTATAGATGGAATCAATGCCTGGATTAAAGAAACCGTGCACGAACGGGAACAACTACGTGCTGCGTTATTGGATTTACCTTTTGTTCTTCGGGTTTACCCCTCTGATGCCAATTTCATTTTAGTTCAGGTAACTGAACCCAAGAATATTTACCAGTATTTGGTTCATTTGGGTATCATTATCCGCGATCGTTCATCAGTAGTACACTGCGAAGGTTGCTTACGAGTAACCATCGGTACGCCAACTGAAAACCGGCAATTGTTACAGGCGCTAATGAATTACGGTTCAAAAAATTAAATATTTAGTACCTTTATTCCATTCAACGAACACCGATATGTCTAACGATATAACAAAAAAAAGACTCCTATTTATCGATCGGGACGGCACACTCATTCTAGAACCGGAAGACGAGCAGATCGATTCTTTTGCTAAATTAAAATTTTACCCAGGAGCCCTGCAATACCTACCCCGTATTGCACAAGAACTGGATTATGAGCTGATTTTAGTGAGTAACCAAGATGGATTGGGAACCGATGCCCATCCGGAAGAAAATTTTTGGCCAGTACACCGCTTCGTTGTCGAAACCTTTGCTGGAGAGGGTGTCCATTTCAGCAACGAACATATCGACCGTACTTTTCCACATGAAAATGCGGATACACGGAAACCGGGTATTGGCATGCTGAAAGGCTATTTTGATGAAACAAAATACGATTTAGCCAACTCTTATGTAATTGGTGACCGGGTAAACGACGTGCGCTTAGCCGAAAATTTGGGGGCCAAAGCCATTTGGCTACGAAACAATGACCAATTGGGGGCTGCGGAAAAGGTGGCCATCAACCCCGATGTGATTGCTTTAGAAACGGCCGATTTCAAGCGGGTTTATGAATTCTTGAAAGTAGGTGACCGTACCGCAGAACATCGCCGAACAACGAACGAAACGGATATTTTTGTTTCGATTAATTTGGATGGTACCGGCAAAGCGGATATTCAAACGGGCTTGGCGTTTTTTGACCATATGCTTGACCAATTGGCAAGACATGGCGGTATGGATTTGATCATCCATACCAAAGGTGATTTACATATTGACGAGCACCACACCATAGAAGACACTGCACTGGCACTGGGAGAAACTTTTTTAAAGGCGCTAGGCGATAAACGCGGTATGGAGCGTTACGGTTTTTGCTTACCAATGGACGATTGTCTGGCACAGGTAGCCATCGATTTTGGCGGCCGGAATTGGCTCGTATGGGACGCAGATTTTAAACGGGAAAAAGTTGGTGAAATGCCTACTGAAATGTTCTTTCACTTCTTTAAATCATTTTCGGACGCAGCAAAATGCAATTTAAATGTGAAAGCAGAAGGCCAAAATGAGCATCATAAAATTGAAGCCATTTTCAAAGCTTTCGCCAAAGCCATCCGGGCAGCAGTAAAACGGGACACCGATAAGATGTTATTACCGAGTACAAAGGGGGTACTTTAAGGAGTTATAAGTTTTAAGTAATACGTTTAAGGCTTACGTGCAACATGCAAATAGAACTAGAATATAACAAAAACGTAATATGACGTAGAGCGGTTTACGTTTTAAGTAGTAAGTTACGTATAACGTACAACTTATAACATACAACAAAAAAAATGATCGGAATTATTCATTATGGAGCTGGCAATATTTTTTCGCTAACAGCGGCTTTGGATCGCCTTAAATTGAATTATGGTATGGTTCATGTGGGAGAACAATTGGATACGTATAGCCATATCATTATTCCGGGTGTTGGCCATGCAGGAGCTGCAATGAAAAAATTAGAAGCGACCGGACTAACGGATGCTATTAAAGCATTGAAACAGCCTGTGCTGGGAATCTGTGTAGGTATGCAATTGCTTACGCGACATTCCGAAGAAGGAGATGCGAACTTGTTGCATATTGCCGATGTAGATACGTTACATTTTACAAACCGGATTGACCACAAAGTACCACATATGGGCTGGAACAGGGTAAGCACATTGAAAGACAGCAAATTATTTAACGGAATAGAACAAGACGCGTATTTTTATTTTGTTCATTCCTATTTTATAGAATATAATCCTACTTTTACACTCGCTTATACCCAATATGGGATCACCTACTCGTCGGCCATACAAGTCGACAATTTTTATGGTGTGCAGTTTCATCCGGAAAAATCGGGGAAGGCGGGCGAGCAGTTATTGAAGAATTTTTGTACAATCTAATCAAAAAATGTCATGTATATTATTCCGGCAATAGATATTTTAGACAAAAAAGTGGTCCGCTTACGCGAAGGTAAGTATGACGATGTTACCACCTACGACATCAGTTTGGAGGAAATGATTGAAAAATATCAATCGAACGGTACCGAGTTTGTCCATATTATCGACTTGAACGGTGCTAAAGGTGATTTTAGTAATCAACAGTATTTATTCGATATCATTCGCAAAACCGACATGAAGGTACAGTATGGCGGTGGCGTGCGGAGTATCGATAAGGTAAAAGAATTGATTGACGCTGGCATACATCGCGTGATCGTAGGTACGCAAGCCATTACCAATCCGGAGTTTCTAGATGAGCTGAGCAAATTGTATTGCAACGGACTGAAGTGTTCAGACCACATCGTGGTAGCCATTGATGTTTTGGATGAAGTCATTAAGTATTCGGGTTGGATGGAAAGCTCGCCCGTTAAATTGATTGATTATATTGACCGCTGTTTAGGTTTAGGTTTTTTCCGCTTCCTCTGTACGGATATCAACAAAGATGGTAAATTGGGCGGTGCAGGTATCGACTTATATAAAAAGCTCTTAGACCACTCGCCAATCATTAAATTGATCGCCTCAGGGGGTATCAGCTCCATGGACGACATTCGCATACTGGATGAGCTCCGTATTGAATCATGCGTGGTAGGTAAAGCCATTTACGAAAACAGAATCAGCATCGACGAGATAAAAGAATGGAACCTACGTTCACTCATCAAGTTTTAAGCTCCGGAGTGGCCAAACGGATTATCCCCTGCTTGGATGTGAAAGACGGACGGACAGTAAAGGGTGTTAATTTCGTTGATCTACGTGACGCTGGTGATCCCGTTGAACTGGCATGGCAATATTCAGAACATGGGGCCGACGAGCTGGTATTTTTGGATATTACGGCAACACATGAACGTCGCAAAACAACTGTTGAAATGGTCAAGGCAGTGGCCCGACAGATCAATATTCCGTTTACCATTGGCGGCGGGATCAATGAGATACAAGATGCTGACATACTCTTGAATGCAGGTGCTGATAAAATATCCATCAATTCAGCCGCGGTGCGCAACCCAAACCTCATTAATGAGTTGGCTAGCGCATTCGGTATCCAGTTTGTTGTAGTAGCAATAGATACCAAATATGTGGATGGCAGCAATTATGTACATTTGAATGGTGGTCGTGTGAAAACAGACATCTTGACGGAAGATTGGATCAAAGAAGCAGAAAGTCGCGGTGCAGGCGAAATATTGCTCACATCTATGGATCATGACGGAACCAAAAATGGGTTTGATTGTAAGCTGCTCAAAAAAATTAATGATACGTTGCATATTCCGCTCATTGCATCGGGCGGAGCTGGAAATAAGCAACATTTTGTTGATGTCTTTTTGCAAACCCATGTCGACGCGGCCCTGGCAGCATCGGTATTCCATTATGGCGAAATCACCATTCCGGATTTAAAAGAAATATTACGATTAAATCATATCGAAGTACGTTAATACATCAAGCATACAAAACAAAAACCATGTTAGATTTTAATAAAAGTGGTGGCCTGATACCTGTCGTTATTCAAGATAACCAAACATTGGAAGTGCTGATGTTGGGTTATATGAATGAAGCGGCCTGGAATCAAACACAAGCAGAAAAGCGGGTAACTTTCTTTTCACGGTCTAAGAATAGGTTATGGACAAAAGGTGAGGAAAGCGGAAACTATTTACATGTAATCAGCACGGCCATCGATTGCGACAATGACACGTTGTTGATCAAGGTAAAGCCCGAAGGTCCTACTTGCCATACAGGAGCCCGGAGTTGTTTCCAAACCAACTACAACCAGAATTTCATTTTTGAGTTGGAACAAATTATTGAAAATCGATATAAGCAGCCAGCGGAGCATTCATACGTCAATCATCTACGTACAAAGGGAATCAATAAGATTGCACAAAAGGTAGGTGAAGAAGCCGTAGAAACGGTGATTGCTGCATTGGCGCAAACAGAAACCGATTTTATCAACGAGTCGTCTGATTTACTTTTCCATTTATTGGTTTTACTCAAAGAAAAGAATATTCCACTGGCCCGTATTGCAGCCAATCTGGAAAGCAGGCATCAAAAATAATTTTGGATCATATGGAGGTCAGTCTAAAATTTACGTTAACCGGCCATCAGAACCCCATCTTTGCACTGGCATGCGATCGTTTAACCACCACGTTGTATACCGCTGGGAATGACAAAGGTGTAGTGGCTTGGGATCTGCAACAAGGTAAATTTAAAAAGGTAATTTTACCCGTTAGAACCTCTGTTTATTGCTTGCATCGTCTACCCAATAGCCCATTAATGGCTGTAGGCGAAAGAAGTGGATTGGTAACCATTGTAGACACCGACACGGATACGGTTATTGCTCGATTGCAACATCATCAAAAACCGGTTTTCGGCCTACAAGCATTCCGTACCAAACCAGAGCTATTGGTATCGTCTGAGGATGGTACCGTGTCTGTATGGGACACACGTACCTTTCAGTTACTTTATCATTTTAGGGTGGCAATTGATACGGTACGTTGTATTGCGCTCAACTACCGGGAAGACCGGTTGGCATTGGGTGCCAAGGATAGTAAAACCCGTATTTTTAACGCAAATGATTATACCTTACTAGAAGATATTCATGAACACAGTGCAGCCATTACAGCACTTTGTTTTTCGCCTGATGGTCAATTTTTATTAACGGGTGGGCGCGATGCACAATTAAATATTTTTGACACATTGAACTACTCGTTGGTTAAAAATATAACACCTCATTTATTCAGCATTTATGGTATTGCTTTCCATCCTTCCTTACCACTCTTTACTACCGTGAGCAGGGATAAGAGTATCAAAATTTGGCGGGCAACCGATTATTCACTGATGAAACATATCAGTACGGAGAAAGGTTACGATAGTCATCGCCTATCCATTAATAATGTGTTATGGCTTGACGACCAAACCCTGGTATCAGTAAGCGATGATAAAAGTGCTCGTATTTGGACGTTAAATCTAATGGATTCGGCGAGAACTTGAGTTCGATTTTTTTATTTTCAGTTTCTCTTTATCTGCAGCATTCATCTTTTTGAACTCATTATACGCATCCATTATATAAACCCTCAATCGCTCTTCGTTTACTTGCTGGATAAATGCTACATCCGGCCGATAGGCTGCCATGAACAAGGTAAGATCTTCACCTTTGAGTGGTGTTAAACTCTGAATAAGTGCAACTGTGAACCGATTATCTACCAAACGATTATTACTTTCAGCCAGCAGGATTTTATATTGCCTACGGGCATTTCGTGCTCCGTGGCCGAAAAGACGGGAAGGAGAAATGCCAATCCCTCCTCCTGAAACTGTATTGGCATACTGTGCTTGCTTGCGGAGGTTCTCCATTTCTTCCTTCAAACGGCTATTGGTCATGATTTCAACGGTCTCCAATACCCTGGGGTCATTCACGGCACTTAAATAAATCCGTTTCAATGCAAAATCGGTTACCACCAAACTATCCACTCGATAGCCTATCGCCGTAAACTGCAAAATATCATCTTGCTGAGCGGGAATAGCAAACTCACCCGATCGGTTGGTTAGCACACTATCACCACTATTTAAGTTCTTTACAGCAACTTGCTGCATGACTTCGTTGCTTTTATATTCGAGTACAATCCCTTTTAGTTGCTCTTGAGCTTGCAAGGTATATATGGTTGAAAAAACCAAAAATAGTATGGGAAGTGTCTTCAGCATGTGCATATGTTTAATAATTGATATATTCAATGAACAATAGATCAGGGAAAGTGTTGGTGAGGAAACGCATATTTAACATTTCGCTTTTAATTAGCCGTCCACGTGTTATTTGTGGGATCAATATCTGGAAACACCTTATCGGGGTCAATAACAATGGATTGGATGGGCTCTGTTGTCTCGACCTGAAATGTGAAGACGCGATTTCGCTCCCATATTTCAACAGGTAGCTTTTTACGTAACCGTTTCCCTTTGCTTGTAACTATTTCGGCAATAAGCGGCATAGGCATCTGTTCGAGGTTGGCCACGGTTACAATAGCACCTTTTTCTGTTCGCCCATCGACATAGGTTACATCCGTTATCGCTTGATCGAGCTTCCAATTATGTTGAAACCATGAACGCCAAAACCAGGAAAGGTTTTCGCCTGCCACATTCTCGATGGTATGAAAAAAATCATAAGGAGTGGGGTGTTTGTATGCCCAATAACGGATATAGGTTTGAAAGGCTCGATCAAAACGTTCTTCACCCAAAATCTGTTCGCGCAAGATCGTTAAACCCAGTTGTGGTTTATAATAAGCTAATGTACCGATATTACTTTCTTTCATACTTTGCGGAGATGACATGATTGGCTCTACATCGTCTTTAAAATATTTTTGTGCCAGTTCATGGCCATTATAAGGTGCTTTTGCATATTCGCCCTTGTTGAATAATTGTCTGGACAAGGAGTTCATAAACATATTGAAGCCTTCATCCATCCATGCATATAATCGCTCGTTACTGCCTACAATCATCGGAAACCAAATGTGCCCGAATTCATGGTCAGTTACACCGAAAAGATCATCACCCATAGATTTACTGTCGCAAAAAACGATGCCTGGATATTCCATACCGCCTACTACAGAGGCCACATTAACCGCCACTGGGTATGGATACGGATACCATTTTTTTGAGTAATACTCAATACTGGCTTTTGTATACTCCGTAGCACGCTCCCATCCATTGCCACCGCTGGATTCGGCAGGATAAGCAGAGATAGCCAATGCTTGCTTGTTATTTGGTAAATTCATGCGTGCAGCATCAACAATAAAGGCGCTCGAAGCAGCCCAAGCGATATCCCTGCTTTGCTGCAGCTTAAACTTCCAAGTAAGTTCGCCATGTTTTTGGGGGCTGGAATTAGCTTTCAACACTTCCTCTGCTGTACGAATCAGTACAGTTTGGTCGCTACTTTTAGCCTTTTCCCAACGTTTCAATTGCTCGGCGGTATAGACTTCTTCCGGGTTAAGCAGCTCACCACCACAAACTACGATATCCTTGGCAGGGGCTGTTATAGCAATATCAAAATCGCCGTATTCCAGGTAAAATTCACCAGGTCCGGTATAGGGCTGTACATTCCAACCCAGTATATCATCATATACAGCCATGCGTGGATACCATTGCGCGATACTAAAGATATTACCCTGTTGAGTAGGCAGTATTCCCGTACGATCGGCTCCATAATCGGGTATAGTATAATGATAATCAATCACCAATTGAATCTTCCCACCCTTTGAATGAAGAGATTGCGGAAGAAAAACTTGCATACGGGTGTCATTGATTAAATATTTGAGTGGTACACCTTCATTTGTATGTATCGATTGGATCGTATACCCACCATTAAAGGGAGTGTCATAGGCACCATATCGGCTTTTCTCTACCGCGATAGTCTCCATGCCACGACTATCTTTTTGAAACATATTCTGGTCTAACTGAAGCCATAAAAACGCTAAGGAATCAGGACTGTTATTGGTGTAGTCTAATGTTACTGTTCCTCTTAGCTGCTTCTTAGCTTCATCCAATCGTACAGCAATGTGATAATTTACACTGTTTTGCCAATAATGAGGGCCGGGCATACCACTTGCTGACCTGTAATCATGGCCACTCTGTGTATAAAATACAGGGGCAAAAGCCTCTTCATAACTATATTTACTGACGATTTGATTTTGTGCAAATAACGACTGACCAGCCAGCAAAACCACGGCCAGACCAAAAATCTTCTTAAGCATAAGCGTAAATTATTAGTATACGCTGCTAATATACTACAAATGCCCGAATTGTATTCCGGGCATTTGTAACAACCTACGTTAATTTGGCTTGATATTCAGATTCGTCGAAGCCAACGATCAGACCTTTGGGCGATTCAATCACCGGCCGTTTGATCACACTAGTTTTCGTCTGCATCAGTTGATTGGCTGATGCTTCATCCGTAACAGCTGCCTTTTCAGCATCGCTTAGACTACGCCAAGTGGTTCCTTTTCGATTCACTAATGTCTCCCAACTTACTTCCTTTTCCCATGCCTTTAAAGTGGGCTCACTGACCCCTAATTTTTTAAAGTCCTGAAATTCATAGGATATACCCTCTTTGTTTAGCCAATCCAATGCCTTCTTCACCGTGTTGCAATTTTTGATTCCGTAGATTTTCATGAGTGATAAATTAAAAATTTAAAAGTAAAAAGTAAAAAAGCGAAAAGCGTCATGCTCAAAGCGGAAAGCTTCCAGTATAGCTGCTCACAACTCACAACGGGCAACTCACAACTCACAACGGGCAACTCGTAACTTACGTTTCACTTATTAAACCGCGTCATGGTCAATTCCAATCCAGCAGTAGTAAAACTTTTAATAGCTTCAACCGCATGTTCAATCAATTCAGGTAATGCCGCCTGTTCTTCTTTATCAAATGGCCCGAGCACGTAATCAATCTGCCTACCCTTTGGATAATGGTCGCCTATACCAAACCGCAAGCGTGGATATTGTTGTCCACCACATAACGCTTCTATACTCTTCAATCCATTATGGCCCGCGGCGCTCCCCTTGGGCTTAATGCGGATGCTTCCAAATGGAATCGCTAAATCGTCCACGACCGCCAACACATGCTCTAAAGGTATCTTCAAGGTATTCATCCAATAGTTTACGGCCTTACCGCTCAGATTCATATATGTAGTAGGTTTAATGGTATAGATACTTCTTCCTTTATACTTAAATTCCGAATAATAGGCATATTTAAGTGTTGAATAGTGGGCCCCTATGTCTTGCACCAATTTATCAGCCACCATAAAGCCAATGTTATGCCGTGTATCTGCATATTCCGCTCCAATATTACCTAGACCAACAATTAGATATTTCATTGATGTAAATTCAAAAGTAAAAATTCAAAAGTAAAAACACTAAAGCCTAAAGTATAAAACTTCAAGCCTATCCAATGCCCTACATCGAGCTAAGATAGCATAAAAAAAAGCATCTGACGCTCGGCATCAGATGCTTTTTATCCGTACACGATACGGATAAAACTATTTTTTACCAGCCTTCGCAGCTTCTTGTTCTGCTTGTTTCAATGCACGAGACATTACAACAGAAACAATGGTATCGTCTGCATTGTTCAATACCTTGGCATTTGGAACTTCAACTGCACCTACACGAACAGACTTACCAACTTCTAAAGGTTCCAAGCTCACCTGAATGGTTTGAGGCAAATCTTTAGGTAAAGCTTTCACGCGTAATTTACGTAATTTTTGGATCAGCTTACCCCCCATCTTCACACCAGGAGAAGTTCCTGTTAGCTCGATTGGAATATTCACGGCAACTTCTTTTTTATCGCTTAATGCCAAAAAGTCGATGTGAATAATTTGATCGGTAAGTGGGTGGAACTGCGTATCTTGAACAATAGCTTGGTATTTTTTACCGCTAATATCCAAATCAACGAATTGAACCTCTGGCGTATACACCAAGGGTTTCAAATCAGCTGCGGACACAGCGAAGTGATATTGATCACCACTTCCATAAAGAACCGCTGGTATCTTACCTTGATAGCGCAATTCTTTTGCGTCTCTTTTCCCTACGTTCTCCCTTAGAGAACCGCTAATAGCAATTGATTTCATTTGCTTGTTTTTGTTTTAGTTATCAGATGGTACCTTTGATCATTTTAATCATGCCAGAACCATCTTTATTATATTTATTATTTTAAAGGCTGCAAAGATAGAAAAATATCTTAAAGAAGCCTCTATTTATTTTGATCTATAATTTTAAAAAGATCGCTGATCGAACCATGTTCATTGATATTGGTGATTGCACGAGCAAACAAATCGGCCGTAGAAAGCACCTTAATTTTGCTGCTTGTACCCTTTAAAGGAATGGTATCGGTTACAATCAGCTCGCTCAACACCGAATTTTCAATGGTCTCGTACGCCTTACCCGATAATACCGGATGCGTGCAAACTGCCCGTACGCTACTTGCTCCATTTTCCATAATCAAGGAAGCTGCCTTAGATAGCGTGCCCGCTGTATCACAAATATCATCAATTAATACAATATCTTGCCCACTCACATCGCCGATAATAGACATGGACTCAATTTCGTTGGCGCGCTTGCGCTGTTTATCGCAAATGACTACTTCTGCATTGAAGTACTTGGCAAATGTGCGTGCCCGATACGAACCACCCATGTCAGGCGAAGCAATGGTTAAGTTTGGTAAATTGAGTGATTTAATGTGTGGCACAAAGATACTGGCACCGTCCAAATGATCTACGGGTATATCAAAAAAACCCTGTATTTGTGCGGCATGTAAATCCATTGTCATGATGCGATGCGCTCCTGCAGCGGTAAGCAAGTTCGCAATCATTTTAGCACCAATAGCCACCCGTGGTTTATCTTTACGGTCTTGACGAGCAAAACCAAAATAGGGAACTACTGCTGTAATATAATGAGCCGACGCACGTTTCGCGGCATCAATCATCAGCAATAGTTCGAATAAGTTATCCGTTGGCTGGTTTGTTGATTGGATCAAGAATACATCGCTTCCGCGAATGGATTCATTATAGAAAGGTTGAAACTCACCATCACTGAAACGAGAAAGCGTCATCTCGCCTAGTTCCTTTCCATAAGATTGAGAGATTTTTTCTGCCAGTTCTGTACTACCTGATCCGGCAAATAATTTAACCGTGTTAAATTGCAGAGGCATGAGTGCGGGTTTGGAGTTTTAAAAAAGGGCCGAACAACGGCCCTATTCTTTTATTTTTTGTTGCCCGACCAGGATTCGAACCTAGACAAACTGAACCAAAATCAGTTGTACTACCTTTATACTATCGGGCAATTCTTTTTTGTTTACTTGGCATCTGCCGTAAACGGAGTGCAAATATAAATCGATATTCTAAATACACAAAATATTTTCTTCTTTTTTTTACGTTTTAACGCAAGGGTATTGATTGCCAGAAGGGAAGTTTTAAGTGGTAAGTTTAAGTATTACGTTTATCTCCTCCCTTTCCAATCTTGCCCAACTCCAGAAAACCCTTTTTTAATTTTTAATTTTTACTTTATATCAATAGGAATACTTATTTTCGGCACTTAATTGTATGATAACAGCACCTTGTACGTTTACAATATGATGAATTATAAAAAAACTAACAATTTACTAGGCTGGGCCACCTTTGTCATTTCTACTCTGGTTTATGTATTGACATTGGAACCTACCGCTAGTTACTGGGATTGTGGTGAATTTATTGCCGCTGCCTATAAAATGCAGATTGTGCACCAGCCAGGTGCTCCGCTTTTTTTAATGCTTCAGAACATTTTCAGTAATCTGGCATTAGGCAATAAAGAGGCCATTGCTTATTGGATGAATTTTGGTTCGGCCGTTTCCAGTGGATTAACTATTATGTTCTTGTTTTGGACCATTACGGCCTTAGCGCGCAAAGCACTCTGGAAAAACAATACGGACCTCAGTCAAGGTACACTTATACAAATCATGGGAGCAGGTTTAGTAGGTGCCTTAGCTTACACTTTTTCCGACACATTCTGGTTTTCGGCTGTCGAATCCGAAGTATATGCGATGTCATCTTTATGTACAGCTATTGTTTTTTGGGCGATCCTAAAATGGGAAGCGCATGCCGATGAGCCACGGGCAGACAAGTGGTTGTTACTCATTGCCTATGTGATGGGACTTTCTATCGGCGTGCACTTATTAAACTTATTGACCATACCCGCACTGGCCCTAGTTGTTTATTTTAAACATACCCAGAAACCTTCTAATGGCGGGATATTCAAAACCATTTTAATTGGTTGTGTCATCGTAGCCTTTGTATTATGGGGCATCATCCAATACTTGATCAAGTTTGCAGCTTATTTCGACCTTTTCTTCGTCAACACATTGGGCTTGGGTTTTGGTACGGGTGTTGTTTTCTTTATCTTATTGTTGATAGGCGGATTGACCTACGGTATTTTTTATTCCATCAAGAAGGTCAAACCCCGTTTAAACCTTATTTTGCTATCTATCTGCTTCATCATCCTCGGATACGGTTCGTTCGCCATGATCTTAGTTCGCGCCAAAGCAGACCCCAGTTTAAACAACAGTGATCCAGATAATGCTTTTTCTTTTTTGAGTTACCTCAATAGGGAACAATATGGGGAAGAACCTTTATTTAAAGGCCCTTACTTTACTTCCAAAGTGGTAGATCGCTCAGAGGGAGGCAATGTTTACATCAAGGGTGAAGAAAAATATGAAAATGTTGGTAAGAAATATAGTTATCAATACGATCGGGAAACTATTTTTCCGCGTATTTATAGTAGCGATGAGGGCCGTGGGCACCCGCAGTTCTACCGTAGTTGGTTAAATTTAGGAGAAAACGAGGAACCTACTTTTGGCAATAATCTGAACTTCTTCTTTACCTATCAAATCGGACATATGTATGCCCGCTATTTCTTTTGGAATTTTGTAGGCAGGCAAAATGACGAAAAAGGTGATGGTAGTCTAACAGAAGGTAATTGGATTACAGGCATTAAACCCATTGACCAATTGCGCTTAGGCGGACAGGATGCCTTACCAGCATCTGTCCAATCCGATGTTTCCCATAATACATTTTATGCATTGCCGCTCATTTTAGGTCTAATTGGTGCGCTGTGGCACTTCAACCGCAACCAAAAGGATGCGGGTATTGTTGCACTATTATTTTTCTTTACTGGATTGGCCATCGTGTTATACTTGAATCAATCACCTTTACAACCGAGGGAGCGTGATTATGCCTATGCCGGTTCATTTTATGCATTTGCCATTTGGATTGGATTAGGCGTAGTGGGCATTGCCGATTTACTTCAATCGAAAACCAACGCGAAAACAGCGGGTATCATTGCTACGGTAGTCGGTTTATTAGCAGCGCCTGTATTGATGGCCAAAGAGGGTTGGGATGATCACGACCGATCAACCAAATATGTAGCGCGTGATTTGGCAAAGAATTATCTCGAATCCTGTGCTCCGAACGCCATCTTATTTACGTACGGAGACAACGACACCTATCCGTTATGGTATGTGCAGGAAGTGGAAAATTTCAGACCTGACGTACGCATTGTGAACTTAAGCTTACTCAGTGCCGATTGGTATGTCCGCCAGATGAAAGAAAAGGTCAACGAAGCTGATGGCTTACCCATTACCATGAAAGATAGCCAATTCAAACAAGGTACCCGAGACGGCCTTTCCTATATGGACGCGGGCTTTAAACAACCTATAGAATTGGGAGCTGTTTTGGAGGTACTCCTTTCGGATAATCCAAACGATCAGGTAGAGTACCAAGATGGTAGCCGTTCCAACTATTTATTCACCAAAAATTTCAAATTAGCGGTTAACAAAAATGAAGTACTCCAAAACCACGTTGTTCCGGCTAAATGGAACGAAAATATTGTGGACACCATGGTTTGGACCTATAATAAAAATTATGTTTCGAAAGCTGAACTAGCCATGTTCGATATTCTGGTACACAATCATTGGAAACGACCGATCTATTTTGCGACAACCGTACCGAACAGCAATTACCTCGGCTTAGATAAATACCTTATCAACGAAGGTTTTGCCCTTCGTCTGATGCCGGTTCAATTCAATAAAACCGAAGAGGAAATGCGCATGGGTGAAACGGTCAATGTGGACGCCTTGTACGATCATACCATGAACAAATTTGTGTGGGGCAACTTAGCTCATGCACGTTACTTAGATCACGAATCGTACGGCATGCTATCATTGATTATCAATAATTTCAGCACTTTAAGCCAGACATTGGTAGAAGCAGGGCGAAAAGACGATGCGGTTAAGGTGTTGAACAAGTGTCTAGAAGTTATTCCAAAACGGATTTACTCGCTAGGTGAATCGCGCGTGCTTTACTTCTTATGCCGCCAATTATACCAAGCGGGCTTGACTGAAAAGGCCAATGCATTGTTGGAGCAAAATGGCCAATATGTTGATCAATTACTTCGATATTATATAGCCATTGCGAAAACCAAACCCAATCTGGAAATGCAGAATATCCAAGTGGGCTCTCAAGTTCTTTATAGCTCGGGTGAGCTAGCGAAGGAATACAAGCAAGACAAGCAGGCCAAAGCGATGGAAAAATCGCTCAATGAAATTGAGACGCTATTTGGCGGCGTTCAACATTAATTAAAAATCCAATAAAAAAGCATCCGCAAAAGACTTTGCAGATGCTTTTTTATTGGATTAATGAGTAATTGTTCTGGACTAAATCCCTAATTTACTCCGTATATCTTTCGGAACCCCTCCCTTGTGCAACATAAAGGCGGTAGTCTTATACTGCACAAATGCTTTGGTTACATACAGATAACCTTCATAATCATTTGAGGCACCCCAAGAATTTTTCACTATATAATATTCTTTCCCATTTTGATCCTTGGCCAAGCCTACGATATGCATACCATGATCATCAGTTGTAGCATAATTATCAAAAGCCTTTTGTCGCAAATCTTCCGTAATAGTCATCTCGGGCTTTGGCCCCTTAAACATATCGGCTTTCTCTACATCTGTCATTTCATCGTAGGGTTTTTCAGGAATATAGGCCACACCATTTTTCCAACTGAATCCTTTTTCGCTCACATCTGTTGCCCAACCTACGGTATAACCGTCTTTTAATGCAGCATCAATAATGGTTGTTATATCTACCATGGGTACGTTATACACTTGATCAAACGACCAGTTATCCGGAATCAGCAAGGTGAACTTGCTGTAATAAGGGTGACTTTTAAAAGAAGACAACTCCACATAATCATCTGCATTTAAGCCAACCACTTCCTTAGCAAAGGATTTTGGTGTATAGGTTTTTCCTTTATAGGTAAAGGTTTTGGGCACCTCGCCCAGATACGCATCAATGGCATGCGTATAAGCATTCAACCAATTCGGTGTCAGTTCGTCGTTGGGGTTTTTCACTACTGCTGCCAGAATAGCATTGGTAATTGTACTCATTTCAGCCAGTTTATTTCCCTTGGTTCCGTAATTCAAGCCTGTATACACCTCACGTGGTACTGCACCATACTGACGATACATATTAATCACGTCATGTAACTGCCCCCCCTCTCCTAAGCTCAAGCCGCCATGCAAGCGTACATAATTCTTTCCTTTTTCCACATACACATTACGTGCGGTGAAGAGCTGTGAAATTTCTACGGCTTCCCTTCCATTTCGAATCATTTCCGATTCTAAAAAGGAGTTACCTGAATAGCTCCAACAGGTTCCGGACTTGCCCTGGTTCTTTACCGATGTGTTTTGCAAGTTAATGATATCAGTAAAATGGAATCCAAATTTACTGCTATCGCTTTGGTTGTTCTGTAACGATTTGATTAAATTGTCTTGGGCATAAATGGTTGTGGTAGGCCCCGCCACAAAAAGTGCGATGGCAATGGCCAAAGCTTTTCTATTCATTTTTAGCATGTGTGAAATGTGTTTAGGGGCGTAAAAGTAAGGCTTTCTTGGCAAAGCACAAAAAACCACACATAAAAGCCCTGCAACCAATTCGTTACAGGGCTTCGATGTATGCGTTTACGCTATAAAGAAAAAATTAACGCTTAGTAAATTTAAATTCTAGGAAGGCATCACTGTTACTACCTACATTCACGGGCATATTTAAGGTCATGGTTTGTCCGTCGGCATAAGCCAAATCCAAACGATATCCTTCGGTTATATCTTTTGCTTTTTCGCCTGGATATAACTTCTTAAATTGGAACTGAGGTTCGGCACCATTTTCTGGCTTATAAATAGACCAAAATATGTTGCGGGTTGCCCCAGGGGCACATAGCTCACCATCGGCAGCAAAAGTAATGGCTCCCTTTCCGTTTGCGATGAGATCCCATGTGCTACCAATAAAGCAGGTTATTGGGGCCTCATCAAAAATCGTTTTCACACTTGCTCCAGCCGGAAAATTGCGCTTTTCTACACTATTCAACACCCATTGCCCCCTAACACCGCGCTTCCATTGTGCAGCACTGGGCGATGACGTCGTTTGCTTGGATGAAGAACAAGCGCCCATCAATAAGCAGACAATAATTAAGGTCGAAAAATTTAAAATTGTTTTCATTCTGTTTGTTATTTGGTGATACTGGTTCGACTTCGTACCGATATCGTTTACTCTTTTTAATACAATAAAATTGTACCTTTGTTTGCGCACAAACTTATACAAATTGCGTTTTATTTGCAATTTTGACGGTGCTTATATTAAAGTATCATTCATGAAATTCACTTTTAAGGATCTTACCACCAGCAAATTTATCTCCAAACTCCTGGTTCGGTTATTTATGCTCATACTTGCAGCAGCAATTGCCCCTATGTTTGTAGACAAGCAAATAGCCGCCAGGATGGAAACAACCTACGTCTATATTGAAAACAAATGGGTCTTTATTTTTCCACTTATTTTATTCTTAAGCTTTTTAACGTTATTGGTGCTAACAGGACGAGCAAAGCATGAAAAGACTGATCTTAATTGGATGCTTTCATTGAATACGCTGCTGCTTATTATCTACGTTGTCATGCTTTTTGTACGTTTATTTCCAGTAATATATAAGTAGTTCGTTGATCGATGACCAAACAAAAACTTTGGAATACCTCCAAATTTATATTGAAACTGGCTTTTACCGTATTTGCATTATATCTGGTATTTACCAAGGTAAGTTTAGGCGATTTAAAAGAAGTTGCTACCCAGTCTAACCCACTTTTTTTGGTACTGGCCTTTACCAGCTTTTTGGGCTCCATTATCATTTCTTCATGGCGGTTAAATACTTTTTTTAAAGGCATTGGTTTATACATTTCGGAGATTTATAACTTCAAGCTTTATCTGCTCGGTATGTTCTATAACGTTTCATTACCCGGGGGTATCGGCGGCGATGGATATAAAATCTATTTTTTACGAAAGAAATTCCACATAAAGGGGCGCAAGTTGCTTTCATGTGTATTTTTCGATCGTTTAAGCGGCATGTGGGCACTTTGTTTAATTACTGCTGCCCTGGTTATTTTCATACCCAAATTAGGTGTTCCGAATGGACTTCCTATCTTCAGTGTTGTGATAGGATCGTTTATCTATTATTTTGTTATGAAACGCTTTTTTGCCGATTACGCGCAACGTTTTATTTTTACACATTTCAAAGCGTTGGGTGTACAATCGCTTCAGGTTGTCTGTGCCATATGTATCTTATATAGTCTGCATTTTGAGGGGAAATTTTCACCCTACCTGCTTCTATTTTTGCTATCGCAAATTGTAGCAGTTATACCCTTATCTATTGGTGGTTTAGGAGCACGCGAAGTAGTTTTCATATACGGATCGGATTTTTTTCATTTAGACCCTCATCGTGCCGTTTTAATCAGTTTGATCTCGTATTTTATATCGGTTGTCATTTCGCTTTTGGGGTCTTATTTCACCCTTCATCCCAGGGCTTTAGGAGAAGAGAAGCTTCCAGAGACCGTTGATATAAACTTGAAAGACGATTAAAAACAACTAAGTAAGTTGTACGTTATAAGTTTTGAGTTATAAGTCTTTGTTTTTTAATTTTTAATTTTTAATTTCTATAATGAACATTGTTATAACAGGCGCAAGTAGTGGTGTAGGCTTTGAAGCCGTATTGGAATTGATTTTGCGAAACGAGCATCATGTGGTTGCCTTAGCACGATCGCATGATAAGTTAAAACGGCTTTTTGAAATTGCGAAAGGATTAAATCCCGATTGTAATCTATACCCTGCTCGTTTTGACATTGTGCATGACGATTATGAATCAGGACTACTTCCATTCATTAAGGAAAAAATTGGTCACGTAGATATCTTGATTAACAATGCTGGTGTGCTTATAAACAAGCCTTTTTTAGAGACCAGTCCCATTGATTTTGCAGAGATGTTACAAACAAACATATTGGGGCATGTTAAAATGATTCGTCAATTATTTCCAACGATGCCTCAAGGGAGCCACATCGTCAATATCGGCAGCATGGGCGGCTATCAGGGCAGTGTAAAATTTCCTGGGCTTGCTGCTTATTCTGCCAGCAAAGCTGGGCTGCATGCGTTAACAGAGTGTTTAGCTGTTGAATTTGCTGAGCATAAAATCTATATCAACTGCCTTGCCATTGGATCAGCGCAAACAGAAATGCTTGAAAAAGCGTTTCCTAATTATGAGTCTCCTATTGCAGCATTTGAAATGGGCAAGTATATTGCTGATTTTGCACTAACGGGACACAAATTTTTTAATGGCAAAATATTACCTGTGGCTGTTACAACACCTTAGGGAGGTGGGAGGTATAAGGCAGAAGGTATTAAAAAGACCAATGAAGATATTCGTAATAAATAAAGGAATTTTTGTGTTAGGAGCCGGTTTATTCCTATTCGCTTCTTGCCAAAACAACGATCGTGCATCTTATCAAGATAACGGACAAGAAATGACTGTTGATACAGCGGACAAACAGCTATTGGATGAATCAAAAACACTTACCCTACCCTATACCGCTGTAATAGATACGCAAACCACACTGATTAGTATTGAAGAAAATCCGCAAAAGAGTAAAGTACCGCTCAATAAAGAGGAATTAGCAGCGGCACTTAATATAAAATACCCAGATATTCACTTAGTTATCGATAGTTTAAGTCATGACACTTTACGTGTTCATATTCCAGAGGCCACTTATCTTACCCAACAATATGGAACTACCGGTGCCATGACTTATCTCGCAGAGGCAACCTATGCCTTTACAGAAATTAAAGGAATCCATGTGGTGTACTTTACCTTTAAAGAGGGTGATCATGCAGTACCAGGCCCTTATACCCGCCAGAGTTTTGATAAAAAAAACATCTAATTTTACTGCTTATACTTAGGATTCCTCAGCTATTTTAATTGGCCGGTGAAAAATCTGAATCTCACTCACAACAATTTCCGTCTTGTAACGCGTAATTCCTTCCTTATCCAAATAGGTTCGATTAATGAGTTTGCCTTCGATGGAAACTTCGCTACCTTTTGTTAAGCTCTTTTCAGCAAAAACTGCCTGCCTACCCCAGAACACCAAACTATGCCATTGTGTATCGGTGAGCCACTCACCTCTTTGATTCTTATACCGATCATTTACCGCAATGGATACTGTAGCTAGACTTTTGTTATCACCAAATTTCTTAACTGATGGTTTGTCTCCAAGATGGCCTGTTAGCCGGACACTGTTTTTTAATGTACTCATGATAAAAAATTAAAAAGTAAAAAGTAAAAAGTAAAAAGTAAAAACGCTTAAAGCGGAAGGTACAGACGTTATAAGTTTTAAGTAATACGTTTTACGTCGCAATGCACAACTATTTATTATTACAACTACCCGTGTCATTGCTATTTCCCCCAGCAACGAACAACGAATAACAAACAACGAATAACCAACAAAACCTTAAACCCAGAGGCAAATATCTATCATCGTCCATAAATTACCCGATTTTAATCGGGTATAACCGATTATAACAGATTATATCCGTTTATAATCGGCTATAGAGCAACCGGTATTTTCATTAGAACAAATGGTCTGTTCATTAATAATTTGTTCTATAGGCATGTTGCCTTCGGCAGTTTTAATGGCAATGGAGCTTGCATAAATTATTTATACCCTTTTATAGTAATTGGTGTAGGTTTCTACTATACAATCAATTCTCGATGGAAACCAGGTAGGTCGAGTATATAAAAGGCAATTTATCTAAGTTTGACATCAAAAATTTAGATAAATCCAATAGAATTCCCTGTATTTAGGATTCGTGAATGTCGAGCATTTTATCTAAGTTTGGCAAAAAAAGTACCATGCAAGACCCAATAACACTTACATCTGTAGCAGCGTTCCATAAAACTTTCAAACATCCCATTCTGGAGAAACCAACTATTCCCAATGAACAGCGGTGCCAATTAAGAGTCGCATTGATCGCTGAAGAATTAAAGGAATTAGAAGAGGCTATTCAACAAAAAGACATTGTGGAGGTAGCTGATGCACTTTGCGATATACAATATGTATTATCAGGCGCCATTCTAGAATTTGGGCTGGCAGATAAGTTCAAGGCACTATTTGATGAAGTACAGCGTTCTAATATGAGTAAGGCATGCAAAAGTGTAGAAGAAGCTGAAGCAACCATTCGTCACTATAATAATAAAGGTGTGGACTGTTTCTATGAGCAACAAGATGATCTATATTTGGTATACCGCACAGAAGACCGTAAAACATTGAAATCAATCAACTACTCTCCAGCCGATCTTCAAAGTATTGTAGAAGCTAAGTAATTGGAATAGCATTATTTACCTTTGTGTATCCCAATTATTTTATATAAATTTGTATTTATTGTATGATTGGGAACACGACATATTGCACACGAAATATTGGGTTTTCTGAACGAACCGTTCAAAGGCATAGTGTGTTTTGCCCCATACATTTGCTACACACCGGCCGCTTTTCCAATCATAAAGCATTTCATTCACTAACCCCGAGCTTCACAAAAAACGGACTGTAGTTTCGGGGAAACCACATCTTATTTTTGCTATCTGATTAAATGGTATCGCATGTAGCGAACCATAACATAGAACACATTTTAAAAACGATATATAAACAATTGATATGACACATTTAAAGAATAATGTTGTATTAACAGAAGATGATTACGACGCAATTACCCAACACGTTAAACCATCTGATCATGCAGACAATACGATGTCATTAGCCTATGAGCTTAGTCGCGCTACCATCGTTAAAAACAATGCATTACCTAAAGATCGGGTTAACATTGGTTCTACCGTTAAAATCAAAGATCTGGACACCCAAAATTCCCTATCTTTGACGCTCGTATTGCCTGATAAGGCAGATATAAAAAACCAGAAAATATCGATTCTTACTCCCATTGGCTCTGCACTGATAGGGTTTAAAGAAGGAGATGAAGTGGAGTGGAAAATGCCTGCAGGCATTAAGAAATACCAAATCCTAGAAGTTCACCAATAGGTGTATTCATTCTGTTCATTATTAGTTATATTGGTTTAAATCGTTGGTATTTTGATTATACTTGCAATAACGCTCACCACAGTCGCGCATACATATGAACCGTTATTGTCTAGATTGTAACGTACTTTTAAATGGCCGTTCAGATAAAAAATTCTGCAACGATGCGTGTCGTAGCAACTACAACAACAAACGGAACAGTCATAATCAGGGTTACATACGTCAGGTAAATAGTATATTAAAAAAGAACAGAAACATCTTGGATAAGCTCAATCCACAAGGAAAAACCAAAGTGCTTAAAACCGAACTCATTAAACAAGGATTTAGCTTTAAGCACTTTACACATATATTAGAAACCCATCGAAATAACAGTTATTTTTTCTGTTATGATTGTGGCTATCTTCTTATTAACGAAAGAGAATATTTATTGGTAAGGAAAGAGTTGTAAAGGTTTTTTATTCTTTTCCCACTACTCATTCGTATCTAAAGTGGCCGATATACCTGCCACAGCCACTGTTCCTGCAACTAGACCTACCGTTCCCCAACCTTTTCCTTTGTATTCCTTATTATAGAATGTATCACCTGATTGATGCTCATAACTCAACAGGTTTTTAGGGTTGAGACGAAGTTTAGAAACCTCTTCAACAAAAAAAGATTGTTCATAGGTCATCAACTTAGGCTTATTCATCCCTTCTTCTAAAGTGTAGACGGTTAGATAACTTCTAAAAGATAAAGGAGAATTCCCATTAGTAAACTTGCTAACCTTGATTTTTTTCAAAGAACCATCTGGCATCCCTAGTTTTTCTGTTTCATATTGCGACTCTTGAATGTTTTTATAAACTATTTTATCGAGTTTTAGTTGTGTTCTCTCTACCTTTGCATGTGGTGGTATAAAAGCCAACCCTTCTGGTATGGTAGCAGATCCATTGAATGAACCGTTTGTCCATCTCTCCTTCCAATAGGAATAATTGTCGGCACCCCAACTAGATGAAGACATTGATCCATTAAATTTGAGTTTATTCCCCATATAACTTACGGCAGTCTCGCCGATTATCAATGCTGATCGCTGCCAATCAATATACATGGGTACTTTCAATTTATTGTATATGTCAACATGCACTGGTGCATTTTCACCAAAGAAATTATACGTAATTTTAATTGAATCGTTTTCAAAAGTTAATGCCCCTGTTTGTGGATTTTTTATCAAATCGGGACTATCCAATTTACTTATATAATATGTAGTACTGCAAGAGGATAATAGAAAAACGGAAATCAACAATGTAACAATTTTATTCATAGCGGCTAATTTTTTAAGGGGTTTATGAAATAAAGTATTTACGCTTTATATTATATGACACAAGTTTATTACTTTCGTTTAATATCACCGACAAATAAAATGAAATTATTTTTTTCTGTGTTGCTAATCCTCAACTTCATTATTGTAAATATCAGTACCGCACAACAACAGAAATCATCCAAACTTGATACACTTTACCAACTACCAACAGCTTCTGTAAGCGCTTATTTAAGTGAACAGCCCTATCTCTCGCTTCCGAGCTCAATCGGTTTGATCACGCAAAGTACTTTGGATATTCAACAGGGCAACACCTTTCTTCCGGCCTTGAATACCATTCCGGGGGTGCGCATGGAGGAACGATCACCTGGAAGCTACCGGCTCTCTATTCGTGGAAGTTTACTCCGATCACCTTTTGGTATCCGAAATGTAAAAATATACTTAGATGAAATCCCGTTGACAGATGCAGCGGGCAATTCTTACTTGAACGCATTGGATCCGATTGCCTTTAATAACATCACCGTACTGAAAGGACCAGATGGCAGTCTTTTTGGTGCCAACTCGGGCGGTGTGGTTGTTATACGTCCCAATGGTATGGAACCTACATCCCTTTCTACGATTCGTTTAACAGCAAATGCCGGTTCTTATGGATCGTTTAATCAATCGGCAGCAGCCAACTACCAAGTGAATGATACATACCGTTTTAGTTTAGATTATGGTCACCAACAGGCAGATGGCTATCGGAAGAATACGGCCAATCATCGGCACTATGTACAAACTGTACAGCGTTTCCGGTATACGCCAAAAAACGAGCTGCGCATCATTGGCCTCTATTCTTCTATGGCTTACCAAACCCCAGGCGGGTTAACTGAAGCCCAATATGCTGCTGATCCCAAACAAGCTCGTCCGGCAGCAGGTCCCAACCCAGGCGCCATAGAACAACAAGCAGCCATCTATAACAACACGCTTTGGGGTGGATTGGTACATGACACCCACATTAATCCGCACTGGAAACATGTGCTTGCTGTATTTGGTACCTATACTGATTTTACCAATCCCTTTATTACCAACTATGAAAAACGCTACGAAAAGAACGTCGGTTTCCGCTCCTATTTCACTTATAGCGGTAATGATCAGGCTACTTTCACCTGGCAGGCAAATGCTGGTTTAGAATGGCAACAGAGCCAATCTGATATATTGAATTATGATAACTTAGCTGGCATTAAAGGTGATGAGCAACAAGGTGACCGCTTACAGAATCATCAACATTTTTATTTCGCTCGATTTTCTGGGAATCTTGCCGATCGCTTGACATTGGAAACTGCCATCAGCCTAAATGGGTATAACTATCGATATAAAAGCTTGTTCCCTGAGCGCGCCTCGGATTTCGACCGTGTTTCTGCATCACCCACATGGATGCCCAGGGCTACCCTATCGTATCTCATTACGCCACAGCTGAGTTGGCGATTCACGGTGGCACGTGGATTCTCACCACCTACTTCTGAAGAAGTACGTCCTTCCGACCAAGTTGTCAACACTTCTTTGCAACCCGAAACAGGCTGGAATAAAGAAACCGGTATTCGCTGGCAAAGTTACAACAATCGCTTACAAGCAGATATTTCTATATTTGACTATCGGATGCACCAAGCTATTGTACGCCGCAACAATGAAAATGGTGATGAGTTTTTTACCAATGCAGGAGGTATTAGGCAACGTGGACTAGAAGCTGCCTTCCAAGCTTGGATCACGGAACCCAACACCGATTTGTTTATTCAAGGTTTACGTTTATTTACCAATATAACATGGAACCATTTTCGCTTCGCTGATTATACCGATGCCGAAAACGATTATTCGGGTAACGCGTTAACCGGTGTTCCGGGAGAAGGAATCGTCAGTGGTCTCCATACATTTTTTCCGAAAAATATCAGTTTTTATCTCCAACATCAATACACATCCCGCATTCCACTCAATGATGCCAATAGTGTTTATGCCAATCATTATCACTTGCTTCAGGCCAAACTTATGTGGCGAAATGTGCTTTTTTCCAAAGCGAAGATGCAATGGTTTATAGGTGCAGATAATCTCCTCAATGAAAAATATAGTTTAGGCAATGACATCAATGCTTTTGGTAATCGCTTTTTCAATGCTGCTATGCCGCGCAATTATTACGTTGGCTTTGAAGTAAGGATCTAATCTTTACAATCGTTCACTTCTGACTTAAAAAAATAATGTTGTACAAGTAATGCAACACATACAATGGCCAACAGCACAAAATCTTCGCCCAAATTTCCTTCGAACCAAATTGTACAAGTGCCGTAATAGTATGTAAAGCTATGCTTTCATTGACCAACTAATCAACCTTTTCCAAAAGAAATAAAATATATTTTGATTTCAACAAACATCTTGTATATTTGTAAATATGTTCTACATAAGGACTAAAACTCAATTGTAAATAACGCCATTAACCTTTAATATCAACATATTGTAAACAACCAACATGAAATCACTCAATATCATCAAAAAATATGTTAACGGCTTTCCGGTAAATTGACATAATCGCATATACCCTTTGATGCTGGTTTGAATGGGTTTAAGCCGTTCCATGCGTCAAAGACTGATTTTTGTAGACAACTATAATCTAAATTATGATCACCTATCAACGTTTATTTAGTTTTCTTTGTAGTGTACTGGCATGTTACATCCTCACTGGGTGTTCAAAAAACATAACAGAATACTATAGTCCCAAGAGTACTCTGGATAAAAACATCATCGAGGTACTGGAGGAAGATGGACGATTTTCGTCATTTGTAAGCATCATCGATCGAACCGGCTTACGGAGCACATTGGGCGAAGCTGCCATCTACACCTGTTTGGCGCCTTTGGATAAGGATGTTTCGGCTTATTTTGCCCAGAAGGGATACAACACATTGGATGAGGTGCCTGATATTGAGCTTCGGCAATTTATCAACTACCATTTTATCAATGGAATGTATTATCAATACGATATAGAGCGTCGATACCAATCTGCTTCTACCTACCTCAATAAAAGCAGGGCTACCCAATATAAGTCTCGTGCCGAGGGAAAGCTCCCCGGAAAGCCCGTCCGTTTTTTTACACCATCTTTTTTCCAGACACAGGCAGCAGATTATACAGGCCTATTTGGTGAAGATATGGCCTCCGCTGGATTTATGGTAGAGGGTGCCCGTATTTCAGATACGGATAAGGATATCGGTGCGCGAAATGGCGTGATCCATGTCTTGGAAACGCCCCTTGCCCTGCTACCCCGTACGGATGAAGCCTTGGCAAATGACCCCGAAACCTCCATCTTCAGCAGTTGGCTCGAAAAGCATGTTCAGTACGTTTTGGGAGGAAAGGATGAAACCGGTTTTGTAGATACAACCCTGTACAAATCTTATAGCATTGGCAGGAACTTGGCCGATGAAAATGTGCTTTCTACATTGGTTGTCCCAACAAACGATGCCATATTGACCTATTTCGAGCCGTATATGGATGACCTCGACAACACGATCGATTCGGTCCCACGCAAGGTCATGTATACACTATTGCGGGCATGTATCATGGACAATATCTGGTATAAAAGCGACTTAGTACGCAATGATCCAGAATGGCGGATGTTTGTTGCACGCCCATATATGATACTAGACGTCCCCGGATCCATCGTTGGTTCGGTACCAGCAAGCAACAGCGTCATCTACAAAACCAACAAGGTAATCGAATCACCCGAGATGAATAGTGTAGAAGGCGGTATATACATGAAACATAAAATCTACAGCCAATGGGAATGGATGTTTGAAAACACGAACCTAGAAGGAGGATTATCAGACCCGATATCTTATCAACACGGTTTCAAGACCCTACTTGTCCAGTCAGATGACGTTTGGGGACTACCATTGGGGTCGGAAATGCTACCGGAAGATCGGGATTTCCGATTCCAGCAATGTCGATCGGGCATATTCAATATGGACGTGCGTCAAGACGGTGGTTTCCGCAAACGGTATTATCCAACCGATTTTGGTTATATACTGTATAACGATGGACGATTTTATGACTATACAGGCCATTCGGTAGCGTTGTTAACCAGCGACCCAGTGTATGAACGTGGAAACGGTGCTATTTACGAAATCGACGGTTTCCTTTCCCCTTTGGACGGGCTTGATGTTACGCAGACCGTGTTTGCGAAAATCCAAGCAGATCCCGAATTATCTGTTTTTGCTGGGCTCATTGAACGGGCTGGATTGGCTGCCCAGCTGCAATTAACAGGCTTTTTCACCTTTACGGTCTTCGCCCCTACCAATGAGTCCATCCTGGCGTCGGGCATCAATACCGAAGCCATGTCGACCGATGAATTAGTCCGGTTTGTCAACAGCTATATCGTCCAAGGCAGAGCCATCTTTACAGATGGGGTGTTTAACGGCCAGATCGCAAACAAAAATGGCGATCGCTTGCAGATGCACGGAGCTTGGGATACCTTCCAAATTAGCGGCCCAAGCGGTCGGCCTATCCCGGTGAAAACCGGGAATATACAAGGAAACAACGGTATTGTTCATCAAATTAACCAGTTATTCTAAACCTTACTGATCAATCAAAATATGAAGAAAATGCGTATCAAACTGAGTGTATCGGTAGTCCTGTTTGTTTGCATGCTAAATAGCGCATTTGCGCAAGAGATTCTCCGAGGCAGGATTTATGCCGAAGTGGTCGGAATGCCACTTGCAAATGTTTCGGTAACTTTAGTGAATGCAAGCAACCTGATTTTACAGGGCGGAAAGACCAATGAAAAAGGTATTTTCGAGCTTCCACGACATGCCGATGCTGTTAAAATCAGGTTTACGAATCTCGGATATCAAAGTCAGGAGTTTCGTTTACAGGTGGGAGAAAATCGGGCATTTGAAGTGATCATGATGCCAGACCGCAAAGAGCTAGAAGCTGTGGAGATTACAGGACAACATACACCACCCGCCGATTTGGGATTTCTAACAATCGATCGACGTGAACTATCTAGCGCTATCGCTTCGGTAGACCTGACCGGGATTGAAAATTTACCGGTTGCATCTGTAGACCAGCTATTGCAGGGCATGGCTCCCGGCATACAGGTGGTAGCGGCTAGTGGCGACCCGGGGGCTTCAGCATCCATCCGTATCCGGGGTATCTCCAGTATTTCGGGTGTCAATAACCCCCTATGGATTGTCGACGGCTCGGAAGTTATCGGTAGTAATTACCAAGTGGAAAGCATCGCGGATTTTGGATTCAGCCCTATCGGTGATCTTGATCCCGCTGATATCGAATCCATCGACATTCTGAAAGATGCTTCTGCTACCGCACTGTACGGATCTCGAGGTGCGAATGGCGTTATCGTCATCAAAACCAAACGCGGTAAACGGGGCAAGCCACAGCTAACTTTCAATTCGCGCTTCACCCTAACAGAAGTACCAGCAACGATTCCGATGCTTTCGGGCGACGAGCAACGTATCTATCATATAGAACGAGCCGGAGGAGGTACAGATGATGGAACCCAATTTCCTCAATTAAGGGGAGATTTGAAAAGAGATGATGCCTGGATGTTTAATAATAATACGGATTGGGTGGATGCTATCACACGAACGGGCATGTACCAGCAATACAATACTGCCCTGAGTGGTGGTGGTGAGCGTATCAATTATTACTGGGGATTGGGCTACACCAATCAATATGGCACCACCAAAGGAACCGGATACGACCGGTTCAACACCAGGTTCAACCTGAATTATAAAGTATCCGATAAACTGAAAATCTCCGCAGATCTAACTTATACCAACTCGCTAACCGACAAACGGGGGCAGAACCATCCCGTAACCGATGGTAGCCAAGAGATCAACCCGATTTTATTTTCCCGCCAAACACCAGCATATTTTCCGCTTTATTCGAAAAACGGATTGAATTATTTTCTGGATAGAAATGCCGGGGTTTCGAGCCACTCGCGATTTAATCCACTGGCTATTATCGATTATTCAACCTATCTCAGCCGTGCAAACCGGTTTATGGCATCATCGGCAATTGACTATAAAATACTCGATAACCTGGAGCTCCGCACGCAGTTATCCGCAGATTTCCGAGAATCTGCTGATGAATACTTTCTCCCTGGATACGCTACGGATGCATTGCCTGGTGAAGCGCTTTATAATGCTGGCCAACAAACAGACGGATATCAGCTCATGATCAACAACAACAACCGACTAACCTGGTCTGCCATTCAAAAGGAAAACCACCGCTTGACGTTTACAGGTGTATTAAACCTGAATATCGATCGCGATAATTCAATGGCCGTGTGGTACAATAATGGAGGCTCTCCCCAACTACGGGCAGCTGATGCATCTGCAATCATTTCCGAAGCTACCGGAAAATTCGGCACGCGGAAATACTTAGGCATGTTCTTACAAGGGCACTATGCATTCCGCGACCGGTATTTCATCACCGTAACCGGCAAAACAGAAGGCGACTCCAGGTATGGCAGCGATAACCCTTATTCTGTTTTTCCGGCAATAGGTGGTGCCTGGGAGATAGCCAAGGAACCATTTATGGCTAATCTAGAATGGGTGAACTCGATCAAGCCTCGGTTCGCTTATGGCATTACCGGAAACCTGCCCAATACACTGAATCTGTATGATGTGGCTTATAGTACCGGGACAGGATATATGGGGCAAACGTATATCTACCCCTCCAAGTTCGCAAATGACCGTATTCGGGAGGAGCGAACCACCGAATATAATCTGGGACTGGATTGGAGCTTGTTTGACAACAGACTGTCCGGACAGCTGGATTTCTACACCCGTACTACCAATGATTTGCTGTTACAAGAACGCCTCTCAACCACATTGGGCTATGCTACACAATATATCAATTTCGGACAGGTGCGCAATTCGGGTTTGGAACTGGGTGTAACGGCGGTCATTCTAAAAGGTGGTGAAAACCGTATCAGATGGAAATCCTTTTTTAATATCGCAACCAACAAAAACGAGCTATTAAGCTTGCCAGACCAGTTTAATGAAGACGCTTTTTCGACAACCCGGAATGGGTTTTCATCCAAATTGCAGGAAGGAGACGTCATTGGTGGTTTTTATGCGTACCGCGCATTAGGCGTTTATCCGACTGATGCGGATGCGATACTTCGGGGCCAGGATGGCAACATCATCTATGAGGCCGATGGCATCACGCCAAAATACGTTCGATATGGTTCCAACACCGGACATCAATTTAAAGGGGGCGATATGATCTATGATGATATAAACGGCGATGGAGTAATCAATGAGCTAGACCGGGTACAGATTGGCGATGCCAATCCACTTTTTTTCGGTGGCTGGAACAATACACTCAATTATAAAAACTGGGCATTGACCGTCAATTTCCAATATCAATATGGCAATGATGTCATCAATGGTACCCGGATATTAATGGAGCAGATGGCCTATTCACATAATCAATCCAGATCGATTCTGGCTCGATGGCGGAGACAGGGAGATATCACCGATATACCAAGAGCACAACCCGGTGCTGATTGGAACCGCGTTGCTTCCTCTCGCTGGGTAGAAGATGGTTCATATCTACGGTTGAAAACAGTGTCATTGACTTACAACGCCAGCAAGGGTTTTACCAGCAGATTGGGGCTCGGCATCAGTCAACTGAGCGTGTTTGTCACCGGATACAATCTATATACCTGGACGAATTATTTGGGCTTGGATCCTGAGGTACCCATTACAGGTAGTGTGTTCCTGTTCGGGATTGACAACAGCACAACGGCGCCGGCAAGACAATATACATTGGGATTGAGAGCATCATTTTAAGAGCTTAATACGGACAATTATGACGACTAACACAAAATACGGGATTTTGGGACTGCTGTTTATACTGCTAACAGTCTCATGTGATGATATATTGGAGGTTGATGTGCCCGACAACCTGGTTCATGATGAGTTTTGGCAAAACAGGGATCAAGTATATTCATCACTGATCGGGCTGTATACCTCATTGAATGGTAATATCAATACGTATCATGTATGGGGCGATTTGCGATCAAGCCTCTATGCACCAGGCACCGGCGATTCTTATACGAGCAGCTACGGACAGTTCCTGCTCCATGATATTTATCCGGACAACTCACTACTTTCATGGGCGCCTATATATCGCTCCGTTACCTGGATCAATTCGTTCATTAAGAATGCTCCTTCGGCGTTAGAACGGGATGATACATTTACAGAGGCAGAACTACAGCCTATGCTGGGCGAAGCATATGCCCTACGTGCATTGAATTATTTTTACCTGGTACGGGCCTTTAAAGAGGTTCCGATTATCAAAGAACCTTATGAGTCGGATACCCAAACATTTGATATTTCAGCCTCTTCAGAAGATAAGGTGCTCGATTTTATCGAGGCTGATTTGAAAATAGCCCTGGAATCGGCTCCGGCCGACTATGCTGATGTTGCCAACCGATACGGGAGGATAACCAAAAATGCGGTGCGCGCCCTGTGGGCAGATGTAAAGCTTTGGCGCAATGATTATCAGGGCTGCCTCGATCTGTGTGCCCAATTGGATCAGGTATATGCTAACTCCTTGGTCGATCCACTGTCATGGTATACCATATTTAACCCCGGCAATTCCAGCGAAAGCATCTTTGAATACCAATATGGCACCATCGGCCCATCATCACCCTTATATAATTGGTTTGCGCTTTTTTCAAGGGGTTCATCCAGTGGAGAGAAGTACCTGGTCAATGAAACCAACGTGCGGATCAATTCGCAGGAAATATTATATCCTCCTGTATTGCCCGGATATGCAACGTCTGATACCATCCGACTGAAAAATTATGCGATGTTTGCCGATGGACAAGAAGTATACAAATTTCTCGGACAGGCCCCTTATCAGCGTTCTTACCGACCTAATAATAACCGCATCGCACACTACATTTTTTACCGTTATCGGGAGATTCTCTTCATGAAGGCAGAAGCTTACGCCATGCTGAACCAATATGCGGAAGCAGAACGTATGATCAATATCATTCGAGAACATTGCAACATACCCGCATTAACTGCCGGCGAAAGCGGCGAAGGCAATGAATTTATGTCGAGGTTATTGATGGAGCGCGAGTTTGAACTGGGGTTCGAAGGCAAAGAATGGTTTGCAGTTGTACGTATTGCGCGCAGGCCGGGTTATGAAAACGTGCTGCTGGAGAAAGCTGCGACGGATCATTCGATGGGAAAGTCCTATCAGGTTATCCGGGCGCGACTACTGGATCCAGAGAGCTGGTTTCTCCCTTATCAGTTAACAGAGGTGGAAAACAATCCGCAGCTTGATCAGAAGGCATTCTATAAAAACAAATAAAGATTTAAACATGAAACGTTTATATACATTATTGGCCCTCATAAGTTTGCTTGCAAGCATACAGGGTTGCGACAAGAACTTCTCAGGAGCACGCTACGATAGTACCGATCAGCTTCAGATTATGGATTACATCGACAGTCGCGCCGATTTAAGTATTTTCAAGGAATTAGTGGATTATGTGGGGCAACGGAACCTATTGAAAACGGCAGGTGCCTATACGGTATTCATTCCGACAAACGAAGCTTTCGACCGTTTATTTGACGGGTTGAGCGAAGAAGGTGTGGCCGTAAAAAAAATAGCCGATGCCAGTCCGGCTTTTTGGCTCGACTATTTTAAATACCATATGCTAGACCGTAAAATCAACACCAATGAATTTGTCCATGGCCCTTTACCGTATTCAACGGCCTATGCCGGAAAATTTATCCTTGCTGACATCAGCCAATCCTATTCCGCGATCCGCCTAAACAGCGCAGCAACCATCCGGGAATATAATATTGAACTAACAAATGGGTACGTAGACATCATTGATGATGTGTTGATGCCTCCCACGAAAAGCATCTACGAGTTGTTGAAAGCTTCAGGCAAGTACAATATCATGCTTGGATTAATGGAAGAAGGTGGGTATGAACCTTATTTACGAGATAGTATGGCTACCTTATTGATTGAAAGCGATGCGGCATTAGCGCGCAGTGATTTTTCTCCCGAAAACATCGAAAACATGGATAACTGGCTGAAGTATCATATCATTCCCGATTCCGGGTACTTTCTAAATCTCCTGACAGCCCAGCGGTTTTATTCACTATACCCTGACGAAGCCTTGAGCTTTCAAGGCAACGAATACGGTCAGTATTACGTGAATCAGGATTATCCTTTCAACCAGTCGCGTGAGTTCGGAATTGACAAGGTATGCAGGAACGGAATCTACCATACTTTGGATACACTGCTGGACATCGTCACCGCTCAACCATCTACTATCCGCATGAATCTTTATCCACCAGGAAGTCCGTACGGAAATCAAAATGTTTTTGCGCAAGCTCCTGCACGCATTCTACTCAATACCGGTACAAAAAGCTATCATCAGAATCAAGAAGGCAAGATTGTTCAGTTTGACGCTACCCAGGTAGGTGACTACTTCTGGCTAACCGTCCCAGACGTACCCAAAGGCAAATACCGAATTCGCGTTATATTCCGTGGTGGTGGTACCCGAGGAAAGTTCATTACCATTTATAACGATGAGATTGTAAAGGACGACATCAATATGGCCAAGAGCGATGGCACATTTGAAGAATGGAATTACCTGGTGTACAACTATTGTGGCGATATTCAGGTAGAAGAGCGAGGAGATGTGAAGTTGAATTTTGCTTTTGCGGGATTCGGCTCTAATTCGAACCCCAACTACTGCTGCGATCTGTTGATGGATATAGTGGAGTTGATACCCATAAACTAAATGAACAAGCAAAAAAATGAAAATGGCAATAAAATATTTATACCAAAGTTTGATCGTGCTTGTATCGCTTGGATATAGCATATGGCCTGCTTATGGACAAATGATAACCGATACCACATCAGTGGAAAAACAACAAGATAGCGTCATGACCGGTAAGTTGGTGCGCATCCCGGTTCAAAGCGATGCGGTCTCTTTTGCAGAGATGCTGGCAGGCAACGCAAAGATCCAAGCGACGGAATCAGGCGTGGTTGGCTCGGCTCCCCAGTTGATGATCAGGGGTATCCATAGTATCAATTTAAATGCAACTCCGCAGGTGTTTATAGATGGTGTTCCGGTACGTTACAATAGGGCATTACCCTCTTTTTTATCCATATACGAACCTACACGTTTCAATTTTATCAACCCACACGACATTGGCTCCATTTATATTGCGAACAGCGGTGAAGAATTATCGCAAATTGGTGGAAGAGGTGCAAATGGAGCAATTTACCTGATAACAGAGCGTGGGGAGTTTGGTGGCACTCACATTGATTTTACAGCCAATTATGGTATTTCGAGTGCCAATTATCAAGCAAACCGCATGGATGCAGGTGGATTTAAACAGTATTTGTGGGAAATCATGAAGGAAAATGGAGCTTCAGATGCCGAGTTGGCTAGCAATCCGATATTCGCCCCAGCGCTCCAGCAGTATGCTTATCAGACAGACTGGATGGATATGATTACGCAGACCGCGGCATTCAACGATTACCACGTAAAAGTAAAAGGAGGCGATGGTAATGCTAATTATTTATTCAGCCTGGGTTATACAGACAAGGAGGGTACACTAATGGGCAGTGATTTGCAGCGAATCAGCATGCGTTTCAACCTGGACTATCAACTTTCGCAGAAATTTAAAATTACCAACAACCTATCTTACGCGAATACATCTGCCGGTTATTTGGAACAAGGGAACAACTGGGATGTGAATCCCATTTATATAGCGGCAACCAAGGCGCCATTTCTCGGCCGTTACGCTTACAATGATGAAAATCAGCAGACGAACCTATTGGCCGATGTCGATGTATTGGGCAAGAGCAATCCGTGGGCTTTAGTAAATAGCATGACCAATAACAATGAAGAAAACCGAGTAGACGGTTCTATCAGTGCAACGTGGGATGTCAATAAAAGTATTTCATTGACATCGCTTATGGCGGTGAATTATTTTAACCTGAAAGAGAAACAGTACCGTCCAGCTTTAGGTGTTGTAAACGACCAGAACCGGATTCGGCAAAATGCACAACGGACCTCCAGCGAGTTTACCCTACTCTGGAATACACACTTGGATAAACGGGGCACTTTAAGCAATTGGGGACACTATACCGGAAAGGTTGGCGCATGGGTAGAAACATTTGAGGAGAAAGCCATTTACGCTCGTAAAATCAATGCCGGAACGGATGATTATGAAACATTGGAGCAGGGGACGGTAGACAGTGCATCCAACTCCAAATTTCGGTCAAACCTGATGCGATTCTATCTGGGCGGCGACCTCCGTATTTTTGACAGGGCAACGTTGTCGGCCAATGTGAGCGTGGAAGGCATATCCAATTTCGGATCCAACGGACGGTGGAATATTTATCCTGGAGTAAGTACCACTATTGACCTATTGCGAAAAAGCCAGCCTCATCAGCTTCAGTTCAAAGCGTCTTGGGGACTGAGTGGCAACCACGATATCCGTGGCTTCTATCAATACAACTTATATTATCCCGTAAACTATTTCGGCTACGGCGGCACCTATCTGGGGAACGTCGCGAATGCCAACATTGGACCTGAAATTACCAGTACAACAGACGGTGGATTGGTTTTGAGTTTATTCGAACATAAAGCAACCATCGACGCGGGGTATTATTATAAACGGACCCATGATCTGATTACCTCTAAAGCCATCCCCATTGAAATTGGGGTGGGGCCACAATTTGAAAACCGCGGCGTATTATATTCCCATGGTTTAGAGGTATCACTTAACGTCAACCTCCTCCCCGAATCAAAACGATTTTCGTGGTCTGTATATGGAAACTTCGCCACGTTGAACACGCAGGTAGCCTCATTGAACAATGGAGCAGTTATCAAAACATCGGGAAATGTTAACGGAATTGCGCAGGTAGGGAGCAACATGGCGGCCTTTTATGGCTATCGCATTTTAGGGGTATTCGGTTCACAAGACGACATATATCTGAGCAAGGCAGACGGTACCAGCTATATGCCCGGCGATTATATAGTAGATGATGTGAACGGTGATGCAAAAATCAATGAGCTAGACCGACAGGTAATCGGATCAGCATTACCGACACTCTACGGTGGTTTCGGCACCACGGCCGGTATCGGGAGATTATCTCTAAGTGCACAGTTTGCCTATGCGTATGGGCAGGATGTCTATAACAGTTTCAAGCAGCGTATGCATCTGATGAGCGACTATTCCAATCAATCTACTGCTGTTGCCGACCGATGGAAATCTCCAACCGAGCCAGGTGCCGGGCTAAGCAGGGCCGCCTTAGGCGATCCTTCTGCCAATGGTGTCGCTTCTGATCTATGGGTAGAAGATGGTGGATATATGCGGTTAAAATATGTCACAGTGAGCTATGACATCAACACGGAGACGCACCTGCGCTTTCTTCGAGGGCTTAAACTCTTTATTACCGGTGAAAATCTGCTGACCATTTCCGGTTACAGCGGAATGGATCCAGAGATCGTATCGTATAGCGATCCGTTAATGAGAGGAATTGATTTTGGCGCTTCGCCATTGCCCAAGACATTTCTAATGGGTGTTAAAATTTCGCTTTAGTCTAAAGTTAATATGAGTATGGAACCAAATATGAACAGATTGATATTTAAAATACGAATCCTTCCGGGACTCATTTGCTTAACCCTTTTGTCTGGATGTTCTAGCTTCTTTGAAGTAGATCCTTACCATGCGGTAAAAGAAGAAGATTTTTACCAAAACAGGGAAGATTTAAATGCTTCCGCCATGGGGATGTATGCACCCTTATCGAAGGAAGTGCACAAATTGTTGCTTTGGGGAGATGCACGTGCAGACATGCTCACCACCGGGCAGACAGAGCCAGACCCGTATATCAACGAGTTTGTGTTGAACAATGTAACGGTCAATAACCCTTATACGGATTATTCGGGTATCTACCAAACCATTGCGCGCTGTAACCGACAGCTAGAAAAGGTCTACGATGTTATGGCCTTGGACGATAAGATACTGGATAAGGATGCGGGTGCTTATTATGGCGAAGCATTACTATTGAGAGCCTATTGTTATTATCTATTGGTACGTACCTTTGATCATTTTCCCATTATCCGATCAGACTATGCAGAAGAAATCCGCTATGTAGATGCGCAGGGTGACACCGTTTCCCGAGCAACGAAGTCATTGTCTATCGATGAAATTCGGGGACTCTACCGGTTTCCGGAAGACAAGCAGGAAGTGTGGCAAATGATCTACAATGATGTGCTGACTGTTTTGGGGATTTTGCCGGTTAATTACCAATGGAACCGCAACAGCTTACCAGCTGAAGAACGGTATGGGCGCGTATCTCAGGTGATGGCGGTAACATTTGCTACCGAGCTGGCCTTGTGGCTGGGCGAATATCAATCAGCCTCGGCATTTGCCAATTCGCCTGTAGCTAATGGAAATCATTCACTAGGTGCATCCGGGAACTGGATCAACCAGTTTACAGGATCTTATGCTTCGCAACATTCGATGTTTTTACTGGGATATCAGTTTGAACGGAGCTTTGAGACCAACAGGCTCCAGGAATTCACCTCACCCATCGCGAAGGATGGTGGAAGGTATTATCTGAAGCCGGTATCGCACGTTATCAACACCATATTCTCTCACGAGGACGGCGACATCCGTTCGAGTTTCAGCTATAAAGTAATCGGACAGGATACTGTCATCTGGAAGTATATTGGCACAGACAATGTATCATCTATGCGTCCGCCCTATCAGAGTGATGCCAGTTGGCAGCTGTATAGAAGTGCCGATGCCTACCTGTTAAAGGGTATTGCAGACCTCATGCTAAACGACTTTGCCTCTGCATTTAATTTCTTGAATATGATTCGGGTGGCCAGGGGCTTACCTGAGTTATTGCCGGAAGAAACCGACTATACAAACAAAGCATTTATGATGGAGCAACTATTTAACGAAAGGGCACGGGAATTCGCATTTGAAGGAAAGCGCTGGTATGACCTAATGCTCTGGTCGAAGCTTTCCGGCGAAAATAAACTGGCTCCGCATGTGGCATCGAAATATCCAACCGGAATGCGCGAGCAAGTAGAAGAAAAATTGAGTTCCGAACAAAATTGGTACATTCCGGTAGACCCACTTCTTTGGAAATAATTGAATGTAGCAAAAAAGCAATAAAAAATTAAATATCATGAAGGTATTAATCGATAGCGAAGGTAATGTGTTGTGTAGGATTGCAATACTAGCTAAGACAATGGTCTTTTTTCTGGTGATTTTGTCCTTTTCGGGCTGTTATAAAGAACAGCATTTTGATTTTCCAGGGCCTTTTGAAGAAACGCAGCAACAGCCAGATAGCCTGCCGTTCCCCTTCGACAAAAACCGGGAAGCGGGAATCTGGCTGATGCGTAACGGCGTGCCTGATTATGGGAAAATCTTATTCAAAGGATATACCGATTTTTATGCTGCTGGCGACACCCTGTCGTGGAATTTAGAACCTACCGGTATGCGCTCGCTTCCGCATCGCCACTTCTATCCTATTACAAATGATGATCACTTCGGTGGCAATCCCAATAGCTATCAATTCAATTGGGGATATAGCAAATACTTTGTGCCGGTTGGTCCAGGCAAGAGTTTTTACATGTACACCAAAATGACGGTAGGAACCTTCAATGCCACAGCGCTTGGGATTGTTTTAGGAAGAAGCTGGGAAAACAACGAAAATTTCACATTGGGCTTAGACGGGGGCACATCAACACCCATTTTTTTCGTCGATGTATACGGAACCACCGTTTCGGTGAATCCAGCAGATGGTTGGCCGGTAGTGAATGAAGTAATCGTTGCAGGTGTCCCGGCCGAGATCGAGATCGTTATCCATGATGGATTGTTTTATCTGAAAGTAAACCATATACTGTGTGCACAGTTCAAGCTTCCTACTGATAGAATGTATTTTTTTACACCACAAATTCGGCCTTGGAGAAGCTATGTCACCGTGCACGATGTATATATCGAGAGCACCGATGCTTATACAATAAATTATGCCATGCATGAGTATGAGCAAGGATACAACCGTATACAGGCACCAGCCCTGGCACAAGCATCGAACGGCGATTTGTTATTATTTGCCGAAGGAAGATCAAATCCACGCTCGGCCATAGAACGGATTGCGCAGCAAACCATGCCTGCCGGTAATACGGACATCATCTTGCGTCGATCATCGTCGCAAGGAGCATCTTGGGACGAACAGATTGCTGTTATTGCGGGAGAGGGTACAGACCAAACCTTTGCCTTTCCACAGGTAGTGACCACCGCTTCGGGAAAAATCATCCTGCATTACAGCCTCTTACCAGGGCATGTTCAAGACGGAAGCTATATGTTTGATGCAAGTCAACAACGTGTCTATCAAGTCGTCTCAACAGATAATGGGCAAACATGGTCGGCCCCCAGCGAAATTACCGACTACCTGAAATCCGATGTAGGATACGTGCAGAACGGACCCGGGCATGGCATTGAATTAACTTCCGAAGCTTTCAAAAACCGCTTGGTGATGCCAGTAGTGCATGATGGCAAAGAAGTACGTGTAGCATTATCCGATGATGGCGGACAATCTTGGCGGTTATCCGCGCGCATACCAGGTAACAAGCGCCAGTCGGGCACAGTGGTCGAACTGGCCGATTCCCGGCTGATGATGGTTGTGGGGCATAGCAATACATCGCCCAAGAATCGCTTAGTTTCCTATAGCAGTGATGGCGGAGAAACATGGACGGCAGCCACGAATCTCAGTACTGATGTGAGTACCGGAAATTTCGGACATATGTTTCCTGCTACTATGGTGAAATCGGCTGATGGCACCTTGCACCTGATTACCCCAACCAATAGAGAATCAGATAGTCAAACATATGCCGGTCCGGTTTATGGCATAACACCGTTATTATTTTCAAGTACAGACGGGGGGCAAACCTTCGGGCAAGGAGCCCCCTTGTTTACCAAGATTGCTTACAACGGATATAATTCGCCCATTGGAATGATGGATGCCGTAGCCTTGGCCGATGGCTCGGTGGTTATCGCAGGTGAAGGAGGTGTGGAGAGCCCGAGAGAGGGAATTGTCATTTATAGAAAGTAATTAGAACAAATCAGATGAACAACATATTGAAATATGGCGGACTATTAACCATTTGCATGGCCTTGTGTTTTGGCGGCTGTAGTAAAAGCGGTACAGGTATGGTAACGGGAGAACCGTTTCAAAGACCTGACATCGAAGATGAAACGCCAGACATGGAAGAAGAAACACCGTCGCTAGCGATCGTGCGTATATTCCAAGAGGGTACCGAAGGTTACCACTCCTACCGCATACCTTGTTTGGCACGTGCAGTGAATGGTAACCTGATCGCGTTTGCCGAGGGACGAAAATATACGAGCCTGGATTATGGCGACATCGACGTGGTGTATAAGCTTTCTGAAGACAACGGCGAAACATGGTCTGCATTGAAAGTAGTAGCAGATGAGGGTGAAGGAACTTGGGGAAACCCATCGGCTGTAACCGACAGCGAAACGGGCCGGATATGGCTATTCCTATCATGGAACAGCGATAGCCATGCGCAAAGTGGTGGAAAGTTTGATGGCAAAACGTATGACCCCATAGACAGTTGGGGCCAGCGACGTGTGTTTACCACCTATAGTGATGACCATGGGTTAACTTGGAGCGCACCGATTGATCGTACGGAGGCCCTTCTACCACCCAGCTACACATGGGATGCCATGGGCCCGGGAATCGGCATACAGATCAAGTATGGCCCCGCTAGTGGCCGACTGATCATACCGGCACAGGGCAGAAACATTTATAGCGATGACCATGGCACAACCTGGAAATATCAAATCGTTCCACCGAGTACCGGTGAAGCGACCATTGTAGAATTGAATAACGGATTGTTGATGCGCAACGATCGGCCAATTACATCGGCTTGGGAGAGCAACCGCGCACGGTTCGTCTCCAAAGGATCGATCGAGAGTGGGTTTGCACCCTTCAAGGCTGATGCTAGTCTACCCGACTCCCGTTGCCAAGCTTCGATATTGCGGTATTCTTGGTCGCCCAGTCGGATACTGTTCTTGAATTCAGCCAATAATGCAGGCAGCGGTATGTCTTACCGATGCAAGATGACCGTACGGATCAGCTATGATGAAGGTGCTACTTGGGCAGAATCTCGTGCACTCTACCCAGATTTGACGACAGCTGAAGCTTGTGAACAAGGATATGGTGGCTATTCAAGTATGATGACCACTGCCGACGATCACATAGGCGCTTTGGTAGAGCATAATAGTAATCCAACTGGTTCTACTGCCCTGGCAAGACGGCATTCGATTGATTTTCACAAATTTAACGTGGCATGGATCACAGATGGAAAAGGATAAAGATGAAGCTGGCTGCTCTTGCTCTGATATTATTGGTGTTCAATCTCCCCGTTATCGGGCAAGTAGATAAAAACTCCAACAATAAAAAAAGCGGGACATCGCTATCGTTTCAAGAATTTGTTAACCCTCCTATCGATTCACGGCCTTTTGCTAGGTGGTGGTGGAATGGTGATCGCATTACAAAAAACGAGCTATCCAGAGAGCTGGATGTACTGAAAAAAGCAGGTATTGGCGGGGTCGAACTCAATCCGATAGCCATGCCCGAAGGGGTAAAGGATGATCCATCAAAACCCTTGCTATGGTTAAGTAGGGAATGGATCGAGATGGTTCGTTATGCTGCTGAGCAAGCGAAGACAAGAGGTATGCTGGTTGATTTACTGGTGGGTACGGGGTGGCCTTTTGGGGGTGAGTTTTTGACAGACGATCAAGTTATTGAGCGGGCAATCGTCCACCGTTTACCATGTAAAGGGGGCGATCGATTGAACGAGAATCTCAAAAGCCTCTACGATCAGGCCATAGCAGCTATACCACGCCCACAAAAAGACTCGGCTGATCGTTATGAGTTATTGTTTATCAGGTTAGTGCCCGTGAACATCCAGTCTGTATCCGATCAGATCGAGTTAACAGGACCATTCAAAGCAGCAAAAGATTCGTTCGTTTATACGGTTCCCGAAGGAGCATATGAGCTGGTTTATGGTATTTTGCAAAAAGGGTATCGAAAGGTGGTCCACGGTGCTCCCGGGGGGGCAGGTAATGTCATGGATCATTACCGGGCAGATGTAACCCAAGCCTATTTAGATAGATTGAATAGGATAAGCCAAGAAACCGGTGTTCCGTTATCCACCTTGATCAGGGCGTTATTCTGTGATAGTGTGGAGTTAGACGGTTCTAATTGGACGCAGGAACTGCCTCATCTTTTCTTTACCGAATACGGGTATAAGCTTGAACCATGGCTGCCCTTTGTCTTTTATGACCTTTATAGGGGTTACACAAAAAGCACGTACAGCAAAAGGTTCACTGATGATTTGGCCCGTGTTCGTTATGACTATAATAGGCTATTGGTGAAAACATTTCAGAAAAATTTTGTTCAGGTTTTCCAGCAATACTGCAAAGACAATAACGTGTTGTGCAGGTATCAGGCATATGGGTTCCCCTGGTTGTTAGGCATGCTGGAAGGAAACATGGCTGTTGATATTCCAGAAAGCAATAATTGGCTATTTGCTTCCGATATGGAGGCCAACGAATGGAACTGGAACCACCAACACGGTTATATGATTTGGAACCTGTATGCTTCATCGGCCGGTCATCTAACCAATAAACGCATCATTAGCACGGAGGCGATGACCAATACCAAAGGCGTATTTAAGGCATCGTTGGAGGATATCAAGCAAAGCGATGATATGAACTTCATCACGGGGATGAATCATTCCGTACTGCATGGTTTTAATTACTCCCCTCCCTATGCCGGCTTCCCTGGCTGGGTGAGATACGGCACCTATTTCAGCGAACAGAATACCTGGTGGCCTTATTTCCCAAAATGGGCGACGTACAATGCCCGACTTTCTTATGTTTTTCAGCATGCTGATGCTGTAAAAAAGATCGCCATTGTTGCTCCGCGCGATGATGTGTGGGCAAATGCTGGATTGGGGAGGACACCTTTTCAAATACATCCATGGTATACCCATCGGTTATGGGAAGGGATTAGCCAAGCAGGTAGCTCATGTGATTATATAACGGAAGATATTATCAAAAATGGAATGGTTCGTAACGGACAGTTGCTATATGGTCCGATGTCTTTTGGCGTCGTCATGTTGGCTTCGGTAGCATCGGTCGACCCAGCAGTTGCTCATAAATTGGCTGACTTTGTGAAATCTGGGGGAACAGTTATCGCAATAGATACCATCCCCAGCAGATCACCTTCCATGAAAGACAAAGCAGCAGGAGATCAACTCGTTTACAGCACGTTTAATCAGCTGGCGAAAAAATACCCGACGAACTTTTACCAAACTGCTGCTCCGAAGAAGGGAAGTGAACTGCTGCTGTGGGTTAGTCGTATTTTGACGAAACTGTCCAATCAGGGCAAGGATATATATGATGTGCAGGTGAAAGAACCTAACAAGAACGTTTTCCAAATCCATACAAAGACGGAAAATAGCGATCTTTACTTCTTCACTAATACCAACCGATCTGAAACAATTGGTTATTACGTAGATTTTCCGGCAACCAATCGCATTCCGTGGGTCTGGAATCCAGAAGATGGAACAAGAAAACCATACACCAATGGCAAAAGCAATAACAAGTTATATATTAAATTGCGGCCTTTGCAATCTATTCTGTTGGTTTTTGAACCGCAAGATAAAAGAGATACAGTAAATTATGTATTGGAGAATAAGGAATACAGGTTGGTCAACTCCCTCGATACTGAGTGGCAATTAACTTTTAAACACATTAATGGCACCACGTTTACCCGTCGTGCAAACGCTCTTCATGAATTTGGTACATCTAAAGATTCGTCTCTCCGTTCCTTTGCAGGCACTGTTTACTATAAAACCACTTTTCAATCAGATGGCTTGGGTTGCGCTTTGAGAATCAATAACACAAACAGGGGCATTGTTGAGGTATTTTTGAACCATAAAAAGATTGGGGAAAGTTGGTACGGTGTACCTCTTTTTGAATTGGCCAAACAGCTTCATCAAGGAGAAAATACGCTGGAGATTAAGTATACAACACTGTTGAGCAACTACATGATGGAATTGAAAGAACCCGCTTCTGAAATATGGACTAAAAACTATAAAAAGGTTGCTGCAGGAATAGATGGAGATATTGATATTTTGACATATTGAATAATGAAATTATGAATCTAACAAAAGTAATATTGAACAGATTACAGGCTTGTGATTCTGAAACTCGTAAGGCACCTTTACTCGGCCAATTGATTGTTGTTTGTATGGCAGTCTTCCTTCACCCCATGATAGTAAATGCTCAGGAAAAGAAACCGAACGATGCCTTGAAATCAAAGTGGGCCGCACCATTTATAAAAGTAAAAAAAAATGCTCCTAATATTTTATGGATTTGCACCGATCAGCAAAAATGGAATACAATAGGTGCGTTGGGTAATGCATATGTAAAAACACCCTATCTAGACCGTTTGGTTAAAGAAGGAGTAAGTTTTACCCATGCGTTTTGCCAAGCTCCCGTCTGTACCCCAAGTCGCGCCAGTTTTCTTACCGGTATGTATCCTTCCACCATCCATACCACCAAGAACGGAGCCGCAGAATGGCCGGAAGCGGCCCCTTTGATTACAAAAATATTGAAAGACGCTGGTTATGAATGCGGCCTTTCAGGAAAACTTCACCTGTCATCGGCAATGGCAAATCGTCCAGAGAAAAGACCTGAAGATGATGGGTACCAAGTGTTTTACTATAGTCACAGTCCGTATCAAGGTGGTTCTACAAACGATTATATCAGCTATTGGAGAGAAAAAGGGATAGACGTGCTGAAGCTAAAAAAACAACTGGGTTATGTACCTACAGAATATCATCAAACAACTTGGTGTACAGATAGAGCTATCGATTTTATTAGGGAAAAACGTGAATGGCCTTGGTTGTTCAGCCTGAATATTTATGATCCCCATTCACCATTAGATCCTCCAAAGGAATATTTAGAGCGGTATAATATTGATGCATTGCCAGAGCCTATTTTTTCCCAAACTGATATTGAAGAGAAAAGCGTATTTAATAATGTTAGCTTTCAGTCCAAACCAAAGAAATATACTGACAAAGAAAATAAGCTCCGCTTGGCCAAATATTGGGCACAAATAGATTTAATTGACGAAAATATAGGCCGTTTGTTGGCCACACTGGAAGAAACGGGACAGTTGGATAACACGCTCATCATTTTCACTTCAGATCATGGTGATATGACAGGAGATCACGGATTAATAAACAAAGGATGCAGATTCTATGAAAGTCTAGTTAGGGTACCGCTTATTTTTTGGTATCCAGCAATGTTCAAAAAAGACCTACAGAGCAATGCGTTGGTGGAACTAATAGACATTGCACCTTCTATATTGGATATAACCGGATTGCCTATTCATAAGCGGATTCAAGGGAAAAGCCTCCTGCCCATATTGACTGGTGTTAAGCCTGCAGGTTTTCACAAAAGTTTTGTACGAAGTGAGTTTTATGATGATGGAAATTCGGCACGAAGCGATTTTTTTCACAAAACGCCAAATAAGATAGCATATGGCACGATGTACCGGACAGATAAATATAAGTTGGTTACTTATCCGGGACATGAAAAGGGGGAGTTATTTGACCTGGTTAATGATCCCAACGAGTTTAGAAATTTATGGGATGTTTCGGCCTTTCAAAGTATCAAAACAGATTTGTTAAGAAGAAGTTTTGATGCTTCGGTATACTCGCTAGATACCGGGCCAGATGTAGTGGGGAGATATTGAACTTAGGGAAGTTAAAAGACATCTATAACGCTTGTTCGTGTGGTAGGTAGCATAAACATGGATTAAAGGCATTGCTATCGCTAATGAAAAATTCATTTTATATTTTTTAATCAAAAGTTTTGATATATGGTCTTAAGTAGTTTATATTTGTTTATATGTTCTACATAAGAACTAATTTCCAATATTAAATTTAAAGCACATGATGAGGGTTAGTTTGCTATTTATTATTTTCTTATGTTTCGCTGTCTTTTCAGCGCAACAGGTAGCTGCACAGGATAGAAAGGTCACAGGCACCGTTAGCGGAGCCGACGGAAAGCTACTGGAAGGGGTGACAGTTTCACTCAAGGGTTCTCCTGTAAAAGCCACTACGGATAAAAACGGTGTATTTCGCATCGATGTTCCTTCTGCTGATGGAATACTTGTTTTCTCTATCATTGGTTTTGAAACAAAAGAGGCTTCCATACCAGCGTCAAATAGGGTTACCATTTCGCTGGCAGAAGCACATGAGAATTTAGATGAAGTCGTCGTGGTGGGGTATGGTACACAATCACGCCGAACAATTACCTCAGCCATTACGAAAATCAGCGGGGAGGCCTTGCGCGACATTCCGATCAGTACGGTGGGCGAAGGCTTGAAGGGCAAAGTGGCTGGAGCCCGGGTGTATCAATCAAACAATACGCCTGGCGCAGATGCGGTTTTCCGAATACGTGGTGGATCGTCTATCAATAAATCCAACGATCCATTGGTATTGGTAGACGGCGTGGAACGGGCGTTTTCGGGCATCAATCCCAATGATGTGGAATCCATAGAAGTGCTGAAAGATGCTGCATCCACAGCTATCTATGGATCGCGCGCTTCCAATGGAGTAGTGCTCATTACAACTAAACAAGGTTCAGCCTCGCAGGCGCCACGGATTACTTTCGATGCGAATTTTGCCTATCAGGAAGCAGAAACACTCATCGATTTTATGAATGCGCGCGACTATATCAATACCGTACGCCCGGCCGTGGCTTTGAGTCCGAACCCCCAATACAACAACGCTTCGGGATATTCGGCCAGCTCGGGCAATGATGAAAGCTCTATTTACTCGACCCGATATTTAGGTGAAGGCGAATCTGTACCCGCAGGCTATAGCTCCATGCCAGACCCAATAGACCCAAGCAAAACCCTCATTTATCAAGATAACGATTATCAATCGCTGATGTACCGGGATGTACTTTGGCAAAATCACTATCTGGGAGTTGACGGTGGTAACGAGTATCTTCGCTATGCAGCCAGTGGTGGTTATACAGACGATGGTGGGGTTGCCTTAGGTACGGGGTATACGCGTTACAGTGCCCGTGCAAAAGGGGATCTGAAAGTTTCGGACCGGCTTACGATCAATACAGCATTCGACTTTTCATCGACGCGTTCGAGCCAGTTTGAAAACCAACAAAATGTAATTGCCCGTGGCCTTGCTACACCGCCTACACAGAAGATATATTATGCAGATGGTCGGCCCACACCCGGTTACAATGCCACCTCCCCCAACCCAGTTTGGTGGGATTATACCCGTGATGTGGCAAACAAAGATCGCCGACTTTCATTGATCGGAGGATTGAACTACCGGATCTTGGATCAGTTAAAAGCCAATGTTCAGCTTTCTAATTACAGTCATGTTACGCAATATGACTATTTTGAGAAAGCGCATGAATTCAGTGGACTGCGAACCACAGAGGCCTCATTTGGCGAGCTAAACAGAACAAAACTGGATGCGTATCTTTCTTATGACGAGACTTTTGGCAGCCAACATACCGTGTCTGGGATGGCGGGCTACTCCTATCAGGTAACTGATAACAAAGGATTTTCGGCTAGTGCTACAGGCGCAAGCTCAGATAAAGTGCCCACGCTAACTGCCGGACCGAACAAAACTGGCGCGGATAGTAACTTTGATAAAGAGGTACTCATCGGCTATTTTGGTCGCGTCTCTTACGATTATATGAAGAAATACTTGCTGATGGCCACCTTTCGGATGGATGGTTCATCATTGTTTGCCAAAGAAAACCGCTGGGGCTTTTTCCCGGGAGTATCTGGTGGTTGGGTAATTTCTGATGAAAATTTTCTACAAGATAACCAGGTAATTAACTATCTTAAATTACGGGCCAGTTATGGGCAAACAGGTAATAATTCGATCGGATTATACGATGCCTTGGGCCGATTCGCAACCGATGCACGGTACAACGGAAATGCTGGTATTGTGCCTACTACTATGCCGAACCGTGATCTGACCTGGGAGACATCGACACAGCTCGATGCCGGATTCGATTTAAATATTATCAAGAACCGGATTTCAATCAGTGCAGACTATTTCAACAAAATCACGGAAGATTTGCTTTTCAGTATGGAATTGCCAAATACATCGGGCTTTAATAACGTACAGACCAATGTGGGCAAGGTGCGGTTTCAGGGTTTCGACTTAGAATTGTCGTCGCGAAACATCCAAACAGATGTATTTTCCTGGGATTCGAAGCTCACCTGGAGCTTTGTTAAAAACAAGGTGCTGGAACTGCCCGACAATGGACGCGACAAGAACCGCATCGGCGGAATCACCTTACCAGATGGGTCTGCTTATGGCGGTACAGCCGAAGGGGAGCCATTATACCGGTATTACGGTTATGTAGCGGATTATATTTTACAGAATGCTGAGCAAGCTGCCAATGCACGCTATGATGAAAGCGCTCGGGGCTGGGATCCGGCAGATCAGCAAAGCATACGCGGGCGGAAATTGCCCGGCGATTATGAGTGGAAGGATCGCAACGGTGATGGACGGATAAACAACATGGATCAATTCGAACTGGGCGTGACCGTGCCACACACCACAGGTGGCTTGAACAACTCCTTTTCATACAAAAACTTTAGCCTGAACATTTTCGTGGATTGGGCCTTGGGACATTCGATTAACCACAATGCCTACATGCGCTATTTCATGAATACATTTGCAAATAACTACACGCTGGTAGATGCGGTAAAAGAAACATGGAAACATGAAGGCGATGATACCAAATATGCCCGGTTTACGGCCAATGACCCCGACGCCGGAAATGCTAATTTTTCCAGAACATCCAATGTATTCAATTACAAAGGCGACTATCTCTGCATCCGCGAGGTGACCCTACAGTACCGTATGCCTGAAAAGGTGGTTGGAAAACTGGGGGTTAAAGGTCTGACCCTGACACTGTCAGGAAATAACCTGCATTATTTCTCTGCTGTACAGGGCTTGGGAATTTCGCCCGAAGTGGGAGCTTCTACCACATACAGTAACAGCACCGCTAGCCGGTATTATAATTATCCACCCATTAGAAGGTTTTCAATTGGAGCCAAAATAACCTTATAAATCAACATGTCATGATGAAGATTAAGCGAATTTATCTTATGTATATAATGGCTGGTTTGCTGGGACTGCAGGCCTGTCATGACAAATTGGATGTCGATCAAAAAAGCGCCATCACAGCAAATTCAATGTGGCAAGATGAAGGTGATGCCGTTGCAGCGGTGTATGGTGCATACAATAAAATGCGTTCGGCATTTTCGGATGCCTATATCTTCTGGGGCGAATACCGCTCTGGTTTATGGGGGCCAGGTTTGGCCACCAACGCCACTTATAGCAATGCGTTTACCAACGAGTTAAATAGTTCGCATACCCATGCTAATTGGCAAAACCTGTATACAACGATTAACGATTGCAATCTTATTCTGAAATATACCCCGAATATTTCCTTTATCAATGAGGCTGATAAAAATAAGGTACTAGCCAATGCTTTATTTATCAGAGCTTTTTGTTACTATTGGATCGGTCGTGTTTGGGGCGATGCTCCGGTATTACTGAATGGATTTGAGTCTGGACAACAGGACGACCTCTATCCTTCGCGGGAGCCAGCCGATCGCGTGTTCGACCAAGTGCGTATCGATCTAGAAAGAGCCAATGAGCTGATGCCGGAAGGCGTGGCCGACCGTAATCAAGCGTCAAAGGCGGCAATTCATTTATTGCAAGCTGATTATTATTTGTGGATGGCTAAGGTAAGGCAGGGAGGTGATGCGGCGTTGAACCTGGCAAAGCAAGCGGTTGACGCCGTTGTGAACAACTCCAATTATGCTTTGATGACTGATTTTTCGAGTGTATTCACAAGTGAACTTAACCAGGAAATCGTGTTTGCGTGGAGCTATGTAATGGACGAACATACTGGCGGATACCCGGCAGATCATTTGGTACCTGTACAATACATATCGGCACAATACATCGAAAACCCCATTAAGGTGGGTAGCCATCAGCAATGGATTTTCCTCACGGATGAATATAAGCACTTCCTATCTACAAATGCCAATGATCAACGGACAAAAGTGAGTTTCGAAACGTTTTTTGACGAGCCGAAGAATGCAACCTTTCAATGGATCAATAAGTATGCGGGTAGTTGGCAGAATCAAACCCGTGTTTTTGATGCCGATATCGTGGTTTATCGTTATGCCGATGCCTTGCTGATGAGTGCTGAAATAGAAAATGCACTAGGCAATGCGCCATTAGCTATTGACCGGCTTAATGCCGTGGCCAAACGGGCCTATGGTATAGCTGATTTCTATCCAAATGCGTTATCACCACAACAGATAGATCGGGCGATTCTGGACGAAAGGAAGAAAGAATTTGTGTCTGAGGGTAAAATCTGGTGGGACTTGATTCGATTTGATGTCGTATTTGATGAAGTTTCCAGTTTGGTCGGCCGTGAAAATGAACAGAACATTCTTCTTTGGCCAGTGCACAATTCATCGATCAATACCAACCCGAATATTAAACAGACACCGGGCTATTAATTAAAAAGCAATGCATGAGCTATTAACAAGATCAACAAACAGACCTTGTTCATATGATCAGTGCCAATTAATAAGTACCTTTAACTAAAAGCCACGCATTTTTGAGTTAGTAATCCACAGCCGATCATATGAAATTCGAGATGAAGAAAATAATTGCTATTCCTGTTACCATGTTGGTATTGTTGGTAGCTAAGCATCTTTACGCACAAGCATTAGCTCAGCATGCAAGTACTATGAAGACCAATGTTTTATTCATAGTTGTTGACGACTTGAGGAATGAGTTGGGATGTTATGGAGATTCAGTGGTCATCACGCCCAACATTGATCGCTTGGCGCAAAACGGCATTGTTTTTAACAATGCTTATTGCCAACAATCCGTTTGTGGACCTTCACGTGCTTCTCTGTTAACCGGACGGCGACCTGATGTTACCAAAGTTTGGGATTTAAAGACCCACTTCCGTCAAGCGCTTCCAGATGCTGTTACCTTACCGCAATATTTTAAGGAAAATGGTTATCAATCACGCTGTGTTGGTAAAATTTACCATGATCCTGCCGCTGCACAAGATCACATTTCATGGTCGGCTCCAGAGCTTATGGCCGTAACAGGTGCTGTTGGGCATAAATATGTATTGGAAAAAAACATAAAGGTTAAAGGTAAAGCAGCGGCCGTTGAATGTGTAGATGCACCTGATAGTGCTTATGTAGATGGTATGGTATGTAATGCCGCTATAAAAGTACTCCGGGAGATTAAAGACAAACCTTTTTTTCTAGCTGTCGGGTTTCGCAGGCCCCACCTACCCTTCACCGCTCCAAAAAAATATTGGGATGATTATGATAGAGACAACATACCGATGCCAGAACATGCTGATTCGCCTCAAAATGCTCCTAAAATTGCCTTACATAATTCCGTAGAACTGAGGGGTTATAACGATGTTCCTGACAAGGGGCCCATACCGCCCGATCAAATTCGCGAACTGCGCCATGGCTATTATGCGAGTATTACGTATACCGATGCCCAAATAGGCAAATTACTGGATGAACTGCAAAAGCAAGGTTTAATGAACAATACCATCATTGTGCTTTTGAGCGACCACGGTTATCACCTGGGTGAACTCGATCTTTGGTGCAAAAGCACCAATTTTGAATCTGATACCCGCATACCGTTGATCATTTCTGCACCAAATATCAAAAATAAGGGTGTGCATACCGACGGCATTGTAGAGTCGGTAGACCTCTACCCTACCTTAGCGAACCTTGCTGGCTTGCCCATTCCGAACGAATTGGATGGTTTCAGTATGGTTCCGTTAATGAAAGCTCCCGAAAGGCCTTGGAAAAAAGCAGCATTCAGTCAATTTCCACGTCCTTGGATGTATAAAAATCAACCCGAGGTGATGGGTTACTCCGTTCGTACCAAAGATTTTCGTTATACAGAATGGCGCAGCTTTCAGGATGGCCAAGTCCAATCAAAAGAACTTTATCATTATCCAAAAGGCTGTCGTTTAGAAGATAAAAACATAGCTGGATCGGCAAAATATCGTGCTATACAATCGCAGCTGAAGCAGTTATTAGATGCGGGATGGCAAAGGGCTTTACCAATGAAGGAATAGTAAACATATATCACGACGAAATGAATCAGAAGAGCAATCCTAAAGTATTATTACTGTTTTTTTTATTTGCATGTTTTCATGGACTTTGGCACCCATGTCAGGCTGCCATGAAGCCGGCTATTCAGGTTGAACAAGTACCCTTTCAAGTTCCTGTTTTAATTGGGAAACCCATCAATCCCATACTCCGTATCAAAATTACAGTTAACGGCACAAAAAATCATCAGTTAACGGATTTTCTATTGCAAACACAAGGAACAACCGATATTCAAGATCTACAAACAATAGCCGTTTATTATACCGGCAAAGACACGCTATTCCATAAGGTGTCAACGGCCTCAAAACGCTTCGGTAAAACGGCAAAGCCCACATCCAATATAATCATCGACGGCCGGATGGAGCTACAGCCAGGTGTGCATTATTTTTGGATTACCTGCCAGCTTACAAACCAAGCTGACCTGTTACACAGAATCGCTGTTCAGTTGGCAGATGTACATTTTAGTGAGCCTGCCGATGTAATCATAAACGATTGCCCTCGGGTAGAACAGCGCATTGGCTTTGCTATACATCAGCGCATGGAAAACGGCATACATACCGCACGCATTCCGGGTTTGGCGGTTACTCCTAAAGGAACGTTGCTCGCTATCTTTGATGCCCGCAGACAAAGTGCACGCGATCTGCAAGGCGATATTGATATTGGTTTGCGTAGGAGTACCGATGGTGGCCAGACTTGGCAGCCTTTAGAAATTGCTATGGATATGGGTGAATGGGGAGGTTTGCCTGAAAAATTTAATGGTGTTTCGGATCCGTGTATACTCGTAGATAAAAACTCAAATACCATTTACATCGCTGCATTGTGGATGCATGGTGTTATCAACCAGGATGGATATTGGCTTAAAGGGTTAAATGAAAATAGTGACGATTGGAACCATCAATGGAAAAACAAGGGATCTCAACCCGGGTTTGGGGTGAAACAAACATCGCAATTTATGCTGGTTAAAAGTACGGATGATGGTAAAACATGGAGCAAACCGCTCAACATCACAAAAATGTGTAAAGAGCAAGATTGGTGGCTTTTTGCACCCGCACCGGGTAATGGTATTGTGTTGAACGATGGTACGCTGGTTTTTCCTACCCAAGGCCGTGATGCTTCGGGCCGACCATTTTCTACCATTACCTATAGCAAAGATAGCGGAAGAACATGGCAAACCGGCAAAAGGGCCTTAGATAAGATAGAAACGACAGAGTGCGCCGTTGTGCAACTTGCAGACCAGTCGCTCATGCTCAATATGCGGGCCAATAAAAACAAAGGCAAAACAGGGCCTGAAAACGGAAGAGCGGTCTGTATAACGCGTGATATGGGCAAGACATGGACGGAGCACCCAAGCTCATTCAACGCTTTGCCTGAGCCGGTCTGCATGGCAAGCTTATATAAGCACTCGTTTATGGAGGCAGGGAAACAGCAGCATTTTTTATTGTTCTCTAACCCTAATTCAAAAGTAAACAGAGATCATTTAACAATTAAGGTAAGTGCGGATGATGGCCAAACATGGCCCCAGAAAAACTGGTTGCTTTTGGATGAATGGAAAAGCAGGGGATATTCGTGTATTACTTCGGTAGATGAGCAACATGTTGGCATTCTATATGAAAGCAGTCAAGCGGATATGGTCTTTCAAAAAATTGCATTAAGCGAATGGCTGGAAAAATAGTACATACAATTATAAATGAAGATGAGTTATAAAAAAATAAAATCGAATGCATTGAAAGCGGCTGCTTTTTTACTCGTGTGGAGTCTTGGCATACATACTGCTTTTGGGCTTATTAAACTTCCTGCCATTTTTCAGGACGGCATGGTACTTCAGCAAAGCACAAAAGTAGCCTTTTGGGGGACTACCGATCCCTCTAAAACTGTTCGAATAGAAACCTCATGGAATCAGGAGACCTATCAGGTAAAAGCAGATGCAGAAGGAAACTGGAAACTAAAAGTAAAAACCCCGGTTGCTGGCGGCCCTTATACCGTACAATTGGATGATGGAGATAAACGAACGTTACGGGATGTATGGATTGGAGAAGTATGGATCTGCTCCGGACAGTCTAATATGGCTATGCCCGTAAAAGGTTTTTCAAAGCAACCCATTTTGGGCTCCGCTGAATTGATAAAAAATGCGAAGAACCCCAACATTAAACTATTTCGCATTCCGACCGCCCAATCGCTTTCGCCTTTGCAGGCCTGCAATGCCGTCTGGGAATCTGCTGACGCCGCGTCCGTTAGCTTATTTAGCGCTGTAGGTTACCAATTTGCGACCATGTTACAAAAGAAATTAAATGTTCCTATCGGGATTATTGAGTCTGCTTATGGCGGCACAAAAGTACAGGCTTGGATGGAACAGGCATCTGTACAAAAATTTCCGGAGCTTCAGAAAGAACTTCAAGTAGAAAGTGATAAAAGAACCCCGAAAGGGAAAGTAACTAAAAACACGCCTACGGTATTGTTCAATGCGATGATTAACCCTATACTTGGTTACACCTTTAGGGGCGCATTATGGTATCAGGGCGAAGGGAACCGGACGCAGGCCTCCCACTATGCCGCGTGGTTTGCTGAAATGGTACATAGTTGGCGTAAACTTTGGGACCAAGGTGCGTTCCCATTTTATTACGTGCAGATTGCACCTTATAAATATGATGGCCAAAATGAATCTGCCTTTCTCCGTGAGGCACAGCTAAAGGCCCTATCGCTCATTCCAAACGCCGGCATGGCAGTTACCTTAGATATCGGCTCGAAGCAAACCATCCATCCGCCACAGAAAACGAAGGTGGCCGAACGACTGGTTAATTTGGCCTTATCCGAAGTCTATGGTCAATCTCATATAGATACAGAAGGGCCCTTATACAAAGGGATGAAAACCAAAGGGAACATCGTTACCTTATCTTTCAAAAATACTGCCGACGGACTTACTTCTTCTGGAAAGGAATTAACGAATTTTGAAATCGCAGGCGCTGATCGTGTATTCCACCCCGCGGTAGCAGAAATCTCAGGAAAAGATCGGATTACAGTCAGCAGTGAAGAAGTTCAACATCCAATTGCTGTGCGATATGCATTCAAAGACTGGGTTCTTGGCGACCTTTATAATACCGCAGGTTTACCTGCTTCTTCTTTTAGAACCGATCATTGGCCACAATAATTTAATAAAATCTAACAATACAATAACAACAACAATATATGAAAATTGAAGGACTAATTGCCGCGACTTTTACGGCTTATCATAAAGATGGTTCGCTGAACCTAGAAATGATTCCTGTTCTGGTAGAAAAATTAATTCAAGATGGTGTAACAGGCGTATTTATATGCGGCACGAATGGAGAGGGTCCAAACCTGACCATAGAAGAACGCATGCGTATTGCCGAAAAATATGTGCAGGTGGTTCAAAAACGCATTTTAGTATTGGTACATGTAGGGCATACCTCTATCGCCGAATCGAGAAAGCTTGCAGCGCATGCCGCCCAGATAGGGGCCGATGCAATTTCTTCAGTAGCTGCCTTTTATTTTAAGCCGAGTTCTGTTCAAAACTTAGTTAACAGCATGGCCGAAATTGCCAGTGCTGCACCACAAATACCTTTTTACTACTACCATATACCTACCTTAACAGGTGTTGGTATGGATATGCTTACTTTTCTTCGTCTGAGTGAAGATAAAATTCCAAACCTTGCCGGCATTAAATATACCGCTTCTACACTTTTTGAATATCAAGCTTGTCTGAATTACAAGGGTGGAAAATACGATATGCTATTCGGCTTCGATGAGATGTTGCTGCCAGCCTTATCGGTAGGGGCACGAGGTGCTATTGGAAGTACGTACACTTTCGCAACGCCTCAATACCTGAAAATTATAAATTATTACCGTGAAAATAAGCATCAGGAAGCCCGTGCGGCACAGTTACGATTAATAGAGATGGTACAATGCTTAACCAAGTTTTCACCAATTCCTGCACAAAGGGCCATTATGCACATGCTTTCATTTGATTTGGGGCCATGCCGTCTGCCCCTAACAGGATTAACAGATGTGGAGTACAAAGCTTTAAAGGCTTACTTGGAAGAGGTTGGCTTTTTTGATCTTTTAAAGACTAACACGCTACAGGAGACACACTGAAACCTGTTATGAGAGACAAGTTATGAAGAAGAAAGTGATGAGTTTCATATTACCTATGCTATTTTCCACATTGCCGTCTTGCGTTGCACCAAAACAAGAAGCGGTTTTAACTTGGGGGCAATTGCCCATGCTACCCGATTCGATAGGTTTTGCCGGTTCATTTGTTGGCGTATCCAATGGTGCGCTACTGGTGGCAGGTGGCGCTAATTTTGGGCCAAGTGGGACACCCTGGAATGGTGCAAAAAAAATCTGGTATGACCAAGTTTTTGCATTGGAAAAGCCTGATGGTAAATGGAAAGTAGCGGGTCGGCTTTCCCAACCCTTGGGTTATGGTGTATCCATTTCATGGAAAGATGGATTCATTTGCATCGGGGGTAACAATGCCTCTGGCCACTATACCGATGCTTTCATTTTAAGGTATGCAGCCGATACCATTGCTATAGAGCATTTGCCATCGCTACCCAGCTCCAATGCCAACGCTTGTGGAGCACTGATTGGCAATACGATATACGTAGCTGGCGGACAGGAAAGTGCCGACTCCAAAGCAGCAAAGGTCTTCTGGGCCTTAGATTTATCAGCTACAAACCGAAAATGGCAGGCTCTTCCGGTATGGCCGGGCCCAGCACGCATGCTCGCCGTGGCTGGTGCCCAAAATGATTCATTTTACCTATTTGGTGGAACGGCATTGACGGCTGATCAACAAGGAAATTTGCAACGCGACTTTCTAACCGATGCTTATAAATACCAACCCGAACGGGGTTGGATAAAGCTAGCCAATCTGCCCGAACCCATTGTAGCAGCACCCAGTCCGGCTTTTACCGATGAAGATTCAAACCTCTTGGTTTTTGGCGGGGATAATGGCATGTATTTTAAAGAAAATGATAGCCTTAGGGCCAAACATCCCGGATTTTCTGACAAAATATGGGCTTACGATAGTCTAAATGATTCGTGGTCGCAAATGGGTAAGATCACCACAGACAAAAAACCAGACGCGATAGACCATCCGAATGCCAGCACATGGGCACCGGTTACTACACCGCTAACCGTCTGGAATGGATCTGTTGTTTTGGCAGGCGGAGAAGTTCGTCCGGGTACGCGGACACCTCGGGTACTTAGCGTTTCTTTTAAAAAGAATGGATATGAATAATTTATGCAAGCTTCATTGCCTTTAAAGAACAATTTATTATAATGAAAAAACAAACATCCTTTTATCCTTGGTTTGTTGTTGGTGCTTTATGGATTATTGCCTTTCTAAACTATTTAGACCGCATTCTGATTACATCCATGCGAGACCCCATTGTTTCCGAATTTTCGTTAACCGATGCACAGTTTGGCTTGTTAACTTCTACTTTTTTATGGTCGTATGGCATATTGAGCCCGTTTGGCGGCTATTTGGCCGATAAATTCAGCAGAACCAAAGTCATCATTTTCAGTGTTTTTATTTGGTCAGTGGTAACGTTATGGACTGGCTATACACACTCTTTTACGGAGATGATGATAACCAGAATTTTAATGGGCATCAGCGAAGCCTGTTACATTCCTGCTGCGCTTGCTTTAATAACCGACTATCATAAAGGGAAAACCCGATCTTTAGCTACCGGTTTACATATGAGTGGTTTGTATACCGGTTTAGCCATTGGCGGAATTGGTGGCTACATAGCTGAATTGTGGGGATGGCGTTACGGCTTTCATATTTTTGGTATTTTCGGGATTTTATATGCGGGTGTTCTGCTCTTTACACTGAGGGATTATAAACACGGACAAGCTGCTTCGGAAACTACATCTACACCCGTAGCAACCAGCCCGACCGAACTGAATTTTTTACAGTCGTTCAAACAAATCTTTGCCAACCATTCTTTCTATATTTTATTGATTTATTTTAGTGTGCTGGGCATGGTGAATTGGCTCGTATACGGATGGTTGCCTACATTTTTTAAAGAGCATTTTCATTTAAGCCTGGGTGAAGCGGGTATTGCAGCTACGAGTTATATCCAAATCGGATCTTTTATCGGTGTCATTATAGGAGGGATTTTGGCCGATCGCTGGGCGAAGCGTAATGCCAAGGGACGGTTGTATGTGTTGATTCTAGGATTTACTTTAGGTGCACCATTTTTATTTCTAATGGCTTCTGTACAGGCTTTTACTTTAGCTATTATTGCCATGCTTATTTTTGGACTTGCTCGTGGATTTAATGATGCCAACCTGATGCCTGTACTGCGGCAGCTCGTAGACAACCGCTATATTGCAACAGGCTATGGAATGTTGAATTTCCTGAGCACCATTATTGGTGGACTCATGGTTTACATTGGTGGAGCTTTACAGGATGCAAAAATAGGATTAGCCTTGATTTATCAGGTGGCAGCGATTTTGATGCTTTTGGCAACATGGTTACTGTTTGCTATTAAGATTAAAGAAAACAAAGCGGAATAAACCCGTTGACATGGTTTTATTTTGAAGTCAACTGTTTCTAGAAAGTTCATCAATAAACATGGGGCAATAATGTATAAAAAAAAGATTTATGTTTTATTAGTGGTTGTGTGTAGTGGTATTTCCATTACCTCAAATAGATGCGTTGCCAGTGAAGATGATAAAAATTGGTTTCAGGAGATGTTTATTGCCAGTACAACGACTGATAGTACACATTGGAAAGACGTCAAATTGAATCAGATGTGGGATGAACTGCGGAGTCGCTACCCTAATCCTACAACACTTTTACAAATGAGTTGGGAGGAACGTGATCAGATATGGAAAGAAGTGCTACGTCAGTATTAATCGGCATGGCGTGAAATTACTTAAAATTAAATAATTGTGTGAGCCGAAGCGATCTCTCAATAAAGTTGTAAGATCGCTTCGTTCCACCCAACTTCCCCTCGCTCTTGCTCGCAATGATTATTAAGAAAAGATGCAATTTAGGCAGATCTAAAGTCTGCCAATCGATCAAAATGGGGCTTTAGATGATCAAGCATACCTCGATTGAATTCTTCTTTTGTACCATGCTTTAAAATCTCGACAAGATCGAGGTGGCTTACTGAACCGCGTACCGGTTTATCTTCCATAGCAATAACGTAGCCAAAAATAGGTAGTAACATCTTTTGGAATCGACGCAGGGTATCATTACCCGTCATCTCATAGAGCTTTCCATGAAAAGCAATTTCCTGTTTAATACGAAAGGTATTATCTTCTACGTCCTGGTTGCGGGCAATCTTTTCCAATTCCTTAATATCCTTATCGGTTTTCCGCCTATACAAGAGCTCACCCAAACCCAACTCGAGCGCAAGGCGCAACTCAAAAATATCTTTCAGTGTTGCCTGATCAATAATCAGTGGATCCAAAATCTTCTCGAAGGTACCCAGTATATCGGGGTTTACAAACACCATCCCACGTTTCTTTCTCGACTCGATCAGTCCCAGCATTTTCAATCGGCTAAGCCCCTCGCGTACCACATTACGGCTTACACCCAATGCTTCAGCCATTTCGAGTTCTTTCGGCAAGGCATCCCCTGGTTTAAACGCTTTCTTTTTCAAGAATTCAATCAACCGTACTTCGACGATATCTGCCATGGTAGGTGGATTGATCCGTTGTAGATCTCTGTTTAATTTCTCCATGCTACAAATATAAAGCCTATTTCAATATTGTTCATATGTAGAACAAAATAATTCGAATAATAGGCGAATTAGGTATGATTTTGCTGCAGATACTGCAGCAACAGTTTTGCTACTTTTGCTGAAGCCCCCGGCGACCCCATCCGTTCGTGCAGCAATTGATACTGCGCTAATAGTTCTTCCCGATAGGCTTTATTGTTTAACAACTGGTCCAATTCGTCGGCAATGGTATCGTGGTTAGCCTCCTTCTGTATCAGCTCTTTGACCACTTTTTTATTCATGATGAGGTTGACCAGCGAAATGTAATCGACTTTAATAACCATCCGGCCAATAGCTATGGATAAAGCATTTGCTTTGTATACAACTACTTGCGGAATATTTAGCAGCGCTGTTTCTAAAGTGGCCGTTCCGCTGGTCACAATAGCTGCTTCTGCATGATGCAACAAATCATATGTCTGGCCGAATACAACCGGAATATTCCAGTTGCCCAAGAACTGCTCATAAAAAGACGCATCGAAATTCGGGGCACCCGCTATCACAAATTGATGCCCGGGAAACAATCGAGCCACATTGGCCATTTCGGGTAATAACTGACTGATTTCCATCTTTCTACTCCCGGGCAATAGCGCCACTATCGGTTTATCGCCCAACTTGTTTTGCTCTTTAAATTGCGGATTGAACGCGTACTTGCTCATGGCATCTAAGAGTGGATTGCCCACATAATCAACGTGCATCTGCCAAGTGCGATAGAAGTCGACTTCAAAAGGGAGAATACAGAACATATGATCTACCACCTCTTTAATCCGCTTGACACGGCCGGTATTCCAAGCCCAGACTTTAGGTGATATGTAATAGAAAACTTTGATGCCGTGTTTTTTGGCAAATGCCGCGATTTTGAGATTAAACCCTGGAAAATCGATCAGTACCAGCGCATCGGGTCTATGAGTAAGCAAATCGGCCTTTACTTGGCGAAGGTTTCTTAAAATAGTCTTCATATTCAACAACACTTCCACAAAGCCCATAAAAGACATATTGCGCACATGTAATACCGCTTTTTCACCGCTGGCCGCTTGCATTTGATCTCCCCCTACAAAGCGAAAAGACGCATTGGCATCAGCATTTTTTAATGCGTTGATGAGGTTCGCACCATGCAAATCACCTGAACTCTCGCCCGCTATTAAGTAATAATTCATGCTATATCCATCTATAAATACTTATCAAATTGTTATTCCTCCCTTTAAAAACAACAACAGCAATAAGGCTGCAAAGGTAATGGCTATCACCCCTCCCCCTGTCTTAGAAGCACGATGTTTATAAAAGTACCGTGCAATTAATAAATTGACTGCACCGGCAATACTATACAGAGCCAAGGGTTTGTTGCCAAAGCGCGCACCCAAGGTAGTATATTCTGTAAAAAAGTATGCAATAAGCGGCGCAATGAACGCAATGATGATGCCTATAAAAAGATTATTTTTTTTGAACACATTTATAAAGTTATAAGTTCAAAGTAGTACGTTTTAAGATAGCGAAAAGCATTTTGAGTTGTAAGTAATAAGTTCTTGGTTATAAGAGGTAGTCTCACTAACAGCCAACAACGGACACCCAATAACTATCAACGAACAACCAAAAACTAAACATCAAAAGACCATGCATTCAATTGTGGAATGGCGTGATGTGCAGTCATATCAAACTGTACGGGCACCAAAGAAGCAAAACCATTGTTTAAAGCCCATACATCGGTATCTTCTCCCCGGTCGTTCAACACAAACTTTCCCGTTAACCAATAATAAGGTCTATCATAAGGGTCGATCCGTTCATCAAATTCTTCGGCCCACTTGGCGTCAGCCTGTCGACATATCTTTACACCTTTTATTTTACCTTGTGGAAAATTGACGTTCAATAAAGTGCCCAGCTGAATACCATTCTTAAGTACTTGGGCGGCAATTTTCCGTACAAAGGGTCGGCATGCTTCAAAATCAGCCTCGAATGTATGATCATCATAAGAAAAGCCGATAGATGGAATAGCTTCTATAGCTCCCTCTACTGCAGCCGACATGGTACCGCTATAGAGTACGTTGATGGAATTGTTCAAGCCATGATTAATGCCAGAAACGCAGAGATCCGGTTTACGCCCCTTAAAAATTTTGTTAACAGCAAGCTTTACACAATCTACTGGCGTACCTGAACAACGGTACATTTCAACGTCGGGATAAATATTGACCGGATCGACGCGTAACGGCTTCCCGATGGTGATGGCATGCCCCATGCCCGATTGCGGACTTTCAGGAGCGACCACTGTAACATGGCCCAGATGCTGCATTTCTTCTAATAATACTTTGATACCCGGGGCCGTTATCCCATCGTCGTTTACTACCAAGATGGTTGGTTTTTGCTTCGTCATGTTGCGAAGTTAAGTATTTAATGGTGAAACAAAAACGCCCCGATCATTTTCTGATCGAGGCGTTATCTTCATTTTGTTTGCCCTTAAAGGCTATTTAACCAATCAACCACTTCATCCCTTGTTTTGCCTGTTTTTGATTGCAGGCGTCCTACCAACTCATCTTCCTTTCCTTCTTCATACAACAAATCATCGTCGGTTAAATCGGCATAAGCCTGTTTTGCCTTTCCTTTAACTTCATTCCATGCACCTTTCAATTTCAAATTGCTCATATGGCTGTTTTTAATAAGTAAATAATTTTATTCTTTATTAGTTAAACAGCGCAGGAGCCAATTTGTTTGGAAACTATCTTAATGCATCCGCACCTTTTTTGATTTCTTCTACCACTTCGGGATCTAATAATGTGGAGGTATCGCCTAAATTGGAAGTATCTCCCTCTGCAATTTTCCGGAGGATACGACGCATAATCTTCCCTGATCGTGTTTTGGGTAGGCCAGTCACAAACTGGATCTTATCTGGTTTGGCGATCGCTCCAATAATACGGGCAACAGTTTTATTGATGTCGCCTCGCATCAGTTCAGGATCTTTTAAATTATTCCCTGCTATTACAAAGGCATAAATGCCTTGCCCCTTAATGGGGTGCGGATAACCTACTACAGCTGATTCGATTACATCACTGTGCATGTTAATGGCATCTTCTACCTCAGCCGTACCGATCCGATGGCCTGAAACATTCAACACATCATCTACCCGACCGGTGATACGATAGTGCCCATCTTCATCGCGCAAGCAGCCGTCGCCTGTAAAATACATATTCTCGTAAGTAGAGAAATACGTTTTGCGGCAACGTTCATGATCGCCGTAAGTGGTTCGGAGCATGCCTGGCCAAGGAAATTTGACACACAAATTTCCGCTTACGCCATTTCCTTCTATTTCCTTACCATTTTCGTCCATCAAGGCCAACTGGATACCCGGTTGTGGAAACATGGCAAAACTCGGTTTCGTGGGTGTAATACCTGCAATCGGACTGATAATAAAACCTCCGTTTTCCGTTTGCCAATAAGTATCCACAATAGGCGCTTTACCTTTACCCACTTTTTCGTTGAACCATTTCCAGGCCTCTTCATTGATAGGTTCGCCAACAGAGCCCAATGTTTTGATGGTACTGAAGTCTTTATTATCCACAAATTCATCACCAGCTCCCATCAACGAGCGTATAGCGGTTGGTGCGGTATACAATATATTCACTTTATGCTTCTCGACGATGTCCCACAGCCTACCTGCATCCGGATAAGTGGGTATGCCCTCAAACATCAATGAGGTTGCGCCTTGCGAAAGCGGCCCATATACAATATAGGAATGCCCTGTAATCCACCCAATATCTGCCGTACAGAAATAAACATCCCCTCGTTCATACTGGAAAGTATTTACAAAAGTGTAACCTGTATAGACCATATATCCACCACAGGTATGTACCACGCCTTTCGGGCTGCCTGTTGACCCGGATGTATATAAGATAAAGAGCATATCTTCTGCATCCATTTCTTCGGCCGGACAATGTGGATTACCTTGCGTTTCTACTTTTTTAATTTCATCTTCCCACCATACATCACGCCCCTTGATCATAGACACTGGCGTACGCGTACGTGTGAGCACGATAACCTTTTCCACCGAAGGGCATTGCCCTAAAGCGTCATCTACAATATCTTTGAGTTCAATAACTTTCGTACCCCTAAAACTGCCGTCGGCAGTGATCACCAATTTACACTGTGCATCCTTAATACGATCGGCAATAGATTGTGCAGAAAAGCCACCGAATACCACCGAATGGATGGCCCCAATACGTGCGCACGCCAACACGGCAATGGCCAATTCAGGTACCATAGGTAAATAGATGCAAATACGATCCCCTTTTTCAACGCCATTATTCTTTAATACATTAGCAAACTGCTCTACATTAAACAACAGCTGTTTATAGCTTAATATGCGATAGGCTTCATTGGGATCATTGGGTTCCCAGATAATAGCGGGTTTATCACCTAACTCCGCGATGTGCCGATCTAAACAATTTTCAGTAATATTGAGTTTGGCGCCTTCAAACCATTTAATATTAGGCCCCTTAAAGTCCCATGTTAACACCTTATCCCACTTTTTGCGCCATTTAAACGATTCGGCTACACCCGACCAGAATTCTTCGGGCCGCTCAATACTCTTTTTGTAGGTCTCTTTGTAATCTTCAAATGACTTTACTTTCAGATTCATTCTTCGCTTGTTTAGTTAGTTTATTGTCTATCTTTATTCATGTACAGGCCTATTGACCTATTCCTTAGCATGGTTAGCGTGGTCAAGTTTTTGCGCAACCAAGTTAGCAATCTTTAGAAGGCTTTGCAAATGAGCGATTTATTCGATTTCGCCAAAAAATTATTACAAGAAGAAAATCGAAAGCATAGAGCAAAAGGCGGAAAGCACAACTGTCGTGTTCTAAGTAATAAGTTTTAAGTTCTACGTTTTAAGAAAGCAAAAAGCCTAAAGCCTAAAAAACGTTGTTATACTGCATACGCCCTCCATCGTCCCATGCGTTGTCGAGGGATCTCCGTACCTGCTTCGTCCAGCTAGTAATCATCAAGGTATCAAATAGCCATCAACAGGCATATTCAAGGTATATTTAGGCCGTGAAATGGCCAATAGATACCGTTTGATGGCCTGTTGCTACGACCGAAGATGGACAGACATAGCCGTAACCTGCGATTAATAACTCGTGATCCGTACTGGTCTCTTATTTCTGCTACTGCCCGTGCCACAGCCACACTCACAACCGTTCCTCGTCGTACTCTCCTTTCAATGCATACCATCCAAACACCAATAAACCACCACTAACAATGGGTGTCAATATAAAAGTATAAATAATAGCCGGAACTAAATCGCCGGTATTCCCGCTTTCAAATTGCGGGATGGCTTGGCTTACAATAAGGTAATAACCGGCTACGATAGCCAAAACAATCCAAGCAACACCTAAAATTCGTTTAATAGCATTCATTTCAAAGGCCGTTTAATTCAATGATTATTTCTCTTCTTTTTTGTTGGTGATATAGAACAAGCCGATCAGGAAGCTGACACCGATAATGATAATGGGGTACCAGAGCCCTTCTAAATAAGGCTTTTCATGAGGTAATGTACTGCCCGCCTGCGCCGCAAGTGTATTGGCTGATTGCGCCTTCGCTACCAAATAGGTTGCAACGGCCGGCATGAGGCCTCCAAAAACACCATTTCCAATGTGATAAGGTAAAGACATGGAAGTATACCGAATCTTGACGGGAAACATTTCTACCAAAAATGCTGCTATTGGCCCATATGACATGGTCACATATACTACTTGAACAAATATCAGTAAAACCAACAGCCAGATAGCATCGTTGGTTAATACCACCTTGGTAGATTGCGCTGTATGAAGCACTTCTCCGGTAAGCGAATTAACAAAATCGCTTTTCATCTCTTGTTTCTGGGTACCATCCGTATAATAGTGATATTGCGTGGTTACCTTGGCCAAATCAGCACCATGTTCATCATTCAATACTTTCTCTTCCGTGTGCTTTACCTCCAAACGATCGGCTATTTCCGTTTTTTTACTGGTATCGGCCAATTGGTACATCTTATCATAAATAGGCCGATAAGTAACCACCGCTAAAAACATGCCTGTAAGCATGACCGTCTTACGCCCAATCTTATCCGAAAGCCATCCAAAGAAAATAAATAAACCCGTTCCAAAAAAAATGGCGATACCGAGGATATAATTTGTCTGATCAAAATCGATGTTACAAACCCGTTGTAGAAAAGAGAGTGTATAGAACTGCCCTGTATAAAACACAACACCCTGCCCCATAGCTGCGCCAAAAAGCGCTAGCAAGACAAATTTAAAATTGTATTTATGCCCAAATGATTCTTTTAGCGGGTTGGCGGAAATTTTGCCCTCTGCCTTTACTTGCTGGAACAAGGGCGATTCAGCCATATTTTTCCGAATAAAATAACTTACAATCACCATCAAGATGGATATAAGAAAGGGCACACGCCATCCCCACTCCGTAAATGCCTCATCAGACATAGATTTACGAGTCAGCAAGATCACAGCCAAAGAGATAAATAGCCCGAAGGATGCTGTTGTCTGTATCCAAGAAGTGCGTTCGCCGCGTCGATGTGGTTCCGCATGTTCCGCCACATAGGTAGCAGCACCACCATACTCGCCCCCAAGGGCCAAGCCTTGCAACAACCGCAGCAACAATATCAGTACCGGCGCCATAAAACCAATGGTTTTATATTCTGGAATCAGGCCAATAGCCACGGTGGATAAACCCATAATCAGGAGTGTTACCATAAAGGTATATTTCCGACCAATCATATCCCCTATACGTCCAAAGAACAGGGCGCCAAAGGGTCTTACCACAAAACCGGCAGCAAACGTAGCCAAGGTAGATAAAAATGCTGCGGTTGGATTATCCGCTGGAAAAAATTTGGTGGAAATAATGACCGCCAAACTGCCGAAAATATAAAAATCATACCATTCTATAAGCGTCCCTAATGATGAAGCGCCGATAATTTTCCATAAGCCTTTGTGTGAAGCGTTTTCTGCAGCTAAATTTGCCATACGATTGCAACGGTTTTAATTGGTTTTTAATAAAAAGGTTTATAAAATCAACAAAAACGCAAATTAGTATAATTCAAGCAAATTCCTATAAAATCATACATAAAAAACATTTTCATTAGCACACTTGCATAAATAAAAACATTTTCAGATATTTGCACACTCTTTAAGAAACTGAAAGTTTTAAATAGTACGAACAGCATATAGTCATGTCAAGAATTTGTGATTTAACAGGTAAGGGAGCATTAAACGGGCATAACGTTTCCAATTCGAACGTGAAGACCAAACGTAAGTTTTATCCCAACCTTCAAACAAAAAGATTTTTTATCCCGGAAGAAAACCGTTGGATAACGTTAAAGGTATCAACTTCTGCTATTAGAACCATCAATAGAAATGGTATTACAGCAGTTATCAATAAATTCATCAAGAAAGGCTACGTTTAAACAGGCCCTCTTTCGAATTTATTGCGAATAAAATAAGAATTACCGTCGATAGGCGGCATTAAGATCATACAACAATGGCTAAAAAAGGTAATAGAGTTCAAGTAATCTTAGAGTGTACTGAACACAAAGAAAGTGGTTTACCGGGCATGTCTCGTTATATTTCCACGAAGAATAAGAAAAACACTACTGAACGCTTGGAGTTAAAGAAATATAACCCCGTACTGAAGAAAGTAACCGTTCATAAAGAGATTAAATAGGTCTTTTAACAAATAGCTCATTTGAGCGCGTAAAAAAATAAAAGGAAATGGCTAAGAAAACCGTTGCATCCCTTAAAACTGGTAAAGGTAAAGATTACACTAAGGTAATTACTGCCGTTCGGTCGCCCAAAACTGGCGCATATACATTCAAAGAAATGATTGCACACAACGATCACATTAAAGATGCTGTTGAAGCTGCAAAAGAAATCGTTGCTGAAAACGCTGCACAATAATTAAATGTGCACATGGGTATATGAAGCTCTTTCCAAATGGGAAGGGCTTTTTTAAACTAATTTAATCTAAGCCTCTCATATTTCACTTTAAAAAGTCCCTTCAAATCCGCTCAACTCCCTTCAAGTCCGCTCAAGTCCGTTCACCCTATAGCTTTCATTTATTTATCCTTTAACTTTCCTTTAGCCTCTCCCTACTTGAGGTATACCCATGCCCTATTTCCGCCTTAGTTAAGGCATGCTATAAGCGAAGTGGATGTTGGGTATAGATACTATGAATAGGTATAGAAAACGTAGCGGTGTTGTTTCGAAACTTATATTTATATAAAAATGGATTGTACATAGCATTTAAAAAGTTTATATTCACCTATTATAAACGAGCAATGAAATCAAAGTTAAGCCTATGGGTATTATTACCCTTTTCTATTATCTCTGTTTGCACCGTATTATTCGTATTGAATACATGCCATTACCTAGGGTATAGCACCGCTTATTTCGACTTCTTTAAAAGTGGTACAGTTTTGACGTTGGGACTGAGTACCTTTATCGTTGGTGGCTTGCTGGCCTATACCTTATACGAGGAAATCTATAGAAAAATGATTTTACTTAGCTTACAATCTGATGCCATTAAACTACAAAGAATTTGGAGTCCGCGGCGATATAACGGGAATAGCATCGTTTCTATATGTCAAGGGATTTATTTTTCACGATACAATTTTCGCAACGCGTATGTGCAGATAAAAACAGCAGATGGCAGAAGCTTTATCCTTTCTGAAATGTATACGGCTAATTTTGATGCGTGTGTGCAGCTACTAAAAGAGCGGTTTCCTAAAAAATTCGGCACATGTTAAAAGCGATATTTCGATTGTATGCTATATTATTTATAAAACAATATTCCGGCTGTCCTTTTTATCACATCATCCATCTCGTCGGCAGACTGATGTCGGGAAAAATAGTAGATTTCAGCACTTCCCCGTTCATGTTTATGCAAGAAAACAACTTGTATACTTTATAATCTCCGTGATACGATGGTGTACATCGCAGTTTGTATTCCCCACCTACATCGGCTCGATACTTTTCCGTTAAATATTTGAGTGGATAATATCGCACCGGTTGCTGTAAGGTATCCGCATTGTATGCAATTCTTGCTTTCCAGTTCTCTTCCCGATGCGGAGCTGTCTTTTTATTCCAGCGAATCAGTCCCTCACCCTTATTCCGAATGCAAATACCAATCAGCACACTGCTATCACGGTTGGCGAGCATGGTTAAAAAATAGTCGTTGATTGCTTCTCCCTGCTTACAGTCTACCCAATTAACCAAACCGAGCGAATAGTGATGAAAGTCTTTGGGCTTCGTAAAACTAACCTTATTATGTTCCATCATCTCTTGAAGTTGTACTTCTTTTATATGGTCTATTTGACTTGTTTTGGGATTACCTACTAAATCATAGACGTCTAGACGCGGGTGGATATCGAATTTGCTCTGACAAAACCCGATGTTGTAAATAAAAACCAGCATAGTCAAAATAAAGAATCTCATCCGGCTAATTTTTTCATTTTATCGGTTTAGATGCCACATTTTAATAGTACTCGCATTCCATGTACAGAAATAAAAGGTTTAATCATCAATTTCTGTATCAGTTTTAAACCGCAACATATTCGCTGTTTCTTCTATGAACTCATCTATCCACACATCTTTGTTATAGAAGTAAAACATCTTTCGCAAAAATCAAGAGACCATCCCATCCCTTTATTGGTTTCTGACTTTCTTTATATTCTAAGCCGATTTGCGGAGTATCTACAGAAATAGGTACTCTAACTTGTCCAAACGTATGCCCGCTTGACATCAATAAAATAAAAATAAACAGCGGTTTGGATAGCATATGCATGGTTCAAAAGCCCTTTATATGTCGTCTACTTATTTTGCTGGCCTTTAGGTCTAACGTTTTCAGAGTAACATTTTTGCCGATATAAAAAATATTTTTTTCCTTTACAGAAACAATTAAAAATTTAAGCCTTTTTATATCATCTAAAACCAATTAGCAGCCATGTATGATATCTGTATGAATCGATTACATCACCTAAAGCAGACTTTATTAAGGAATATAACGGATAATTCCGATTATGGACACTTAAAAATATTTCGAAAAGGGATACTATCCGTTTTGATTGCCATTACACTCCCAGCTTTGGCACAGGAGGTAAATATAAATCAAATTGACGAGACCTATCTCCCGGAAGACTATGTAAAAAGCATACTAGCTACCCATCAAAGAAAAACGCCCGAAATGTTCAGAAAGCAGCCACTTGAAGCTGTTTTGATTATTAATGGCGATCTATACATCAAAACATATGGTGGTAAACTCGTTGCAGTGCTTAATAAAAAAGATCAAAACGAAGAGATCGCATTGCAACCCATTAACGGTTTATTAAACCTAAAGTATTACCGAGCGGACGATTTTAAGCACACCGGGTTTCGTATAAAAAAAGAAAACCAGTATTTATCAGTTAACACGATTGAAGACAGTACACGAAAAACAATACCTTTCATCAGTTCAATAAATGGCTACGCATTTGAAAATCCAGAGGTTTCCTATACCAAACTTTTGTTAAATGGATCTTACCTGTTAATGGGTAATGGTAAAAAGTCAGCTATTACCTTTGACCTAAAAGGTAACATTTCAGACAACGGAGATTGGGCAAAATATATTATTGACCGGGTATATCTATACAGCAAACATAAGAAGGGGGCTTTCCAATCCATCACCCTGATATCAAAAAACGGAAACAAACGTCTGAATCTGGCATTCACTTATCATTCAGCAACAAAATCCTGGGAGGGATTTAACTATCAAGAGGTTATAGGAAACGAAATCGACATTCATGGAAAAGCTATCGAACTCATAAGAAAATAACGAGAGGCTTAGGAGTTGACCATTGCTTCGCATAATTTCACTTTCAGGCCAAATTATTAAGACCTATTTGCTAAATGATCTAATATTCAGATTTAATAACAACGAACGAGAATTTAAATGTATCATATATCCTTCTGTACAACCTGCATGAATCGATTACATCACCTCAAGCAGACCTTATTAAGAAATATAACGGATAATTCCGATTATGAAAAGTTGGAATTCGTACTGCTGGATTACAATTCTAATGACGGATTAATTGATTATGTAAAAGGTACGTTAATGCCCTACATAAAAAATGGTAAATTAAGGTATTACCGTACCGAAGAGCCAGTACACTATAACATGTCGCACTCGCGCAATATTGCATTCAAACTGGCACAGGGAGATATCGTATGTAATATTGATGCAGACAATTATACCAGTAAGGAGTTTGCCCAATATGTTAATGCTATCTTTGAGAAGAACCAAGCTATATTCTTAAGTACGCACCATAACCGACAAGTAAAGAACGACGCCTTGGGAAGAATATGTGTAAAAAAAGAAGATTTTCTTGCAGTAGGTGGTTATGATGAGCAAATGAAACATTATGGTTTTGACGATTATGATTTTGCCAATAGGTTAAGCATGTATGGACTAAAACCCTTTACCATTCAATCACCTGAGTTTCTGTTAGCCATCCCGCACTCTGACCAAGAGAGAATGGCCAATGTACCTGAAAAGAATGTGTTGCACCGCTTGCTAATTCGTTATAATACCCCTGCGGAATCCGAACTTTTGTTACTCTTTGCTGATGGCCAATATCGCAGGGCAACAATGGTGAGCAATTTCGTATCCAATGCCTTGAATCCATCTTCTAATCGTTCAACTCAGTACAGGTTTTCTATTAAAGAAAGACAATGGGAATCAGGTCATTGGAGGCTAAAAGGACAAAATTTTCGTTTCGTATCTGATATCAGCGGAAATTTTGAGTTGAAGAAAGTAGGCAGTCAACAACGTTGGCAAGATCGTTCGGGATTGGTATATTATGGGCTTGAAAGTCAGCAACAACAGGAAACTATCTTGTTCTTTTACAATCAACTGTCCAATCGAAATATCATGGAAGAGAATTTACGGGAGAGACGTATCCTAGCCAATCACAGTGGATTTGGACAAACCCGTCTAGTACCTATCAACCTAAATGTATAGCCAGATGAACAGAAACCATCCCACAAACATTGCCATCTATTATAGCAAACAACGATGGACTCAACTATTGAAGGATTGCTTGGCGCCACTCATCCAATCTTTAGAAAAAGAAGGTATATGCAACAAATATGTGCTTTACTTCAGTGAAGAGCAAGGTGAACATATACGATTAGTCTTGTATCTACAAGAAATCGCTTCGCATATGACTTCAACCTATTTAGCCCACATACAAAGGTTTTTAGATACTCATCCGACACAACAGCCCGCTAAGTCACTACCTTTCCATGATTCATTTTTTTTAGACCTACCCAACAACCGTGTATATGTTAACAGTTTTAAACGTTCCTTCCCCTATACCACTCAATTAGATTCCCTACAAATTACTTCGATTCGAAAAGAGATATCCTCATTAATGTTAGATGCATTTGCAGACAATTTAGTCAACAGAGAATCGCTATTTAATTTTTATTTATGTTTAGAAGTGGTGGCCTTGGCCGTATTTGGCAATTTACTGAATGCAGCTAAGGTTCTAAAGGCAGACTACGAAGAACTAGCCGCTCGATTGCCGGCGGCGGGCCTCATCCGATTGGAATATGAAGCCGATAAACTCATCAAAAACAATCGTGCTGACTTAGATCAAATGCTTGCTTTGATAATACATGGCCATTACACCGCTGAAACAGAATGGCTGATAACATGGTTTAAGGTGTGTAACCAAATGGCTAAAGCTATTGAACCGCTCCGTTTATTCAGGGATATCAGCATGCTTATTTGCCAGCATATCAATTTTTACCATGCCAAATGGAGTGCCTTGGGCCTCGTTACCCTGAACCGCTTATTAAGCAATCAAAATAAATCAATCCATTGTACAACTTAAATGAAAACAAATGAAGAGACTAAAATTAAACTTGGATCAATTGAGCGAAGAACTGGAAATACTGGACTTCGAGTACTTACGGGGCGTTAAAGGCGGGTATGGGGATACGGGAGGGGGATATGGCGACTATGGTTACTATACCGGTTATGGAGGTACTCCAGATGACCCCATCGAGTTGGATGAAGTAGAAGTGAATGGTGGTTATGGAGGTTATGGCGGAGGTGATAGTGGCGGTGGATGGCCGGGATGGTTCCCTCCTGCTTGGCCGGAAACCGGAGGAGATACCGGTGGATATGCTCCCATTGGAGGTGGGTATGGCGGATATGGCGCACCTACTGAACCAACAGGCTGGCAGGTTGCAGAAGCGGCTGCCAATGGTGCGATAGGCTTCGAAAGTTTTTATACGACATTAGATACATGGAGAACCAGCACACAACCTACTAATATTGGAGAACTTGTAGACGACGTTATTGATAAAAATCCATTAGCATCCATGTGGGATGACCTAAAGGGAGTTGGAAAATTTAAAGGAGTAGCAATATTAAATACTGCTGGCCATATTTTAGGCGTTGTAGGGGTTGCAGAAGGATTGATGAACATTAAAGATAAATATGACGCAGGTATTGACCCTTCTCTTACCGACTGGTTAGACTTAGGTGTAAGTGTTGGATCGATGTTTATCAAATCGAATGCTGTGGGGATGGCCGTATCTTTCGGGTGGATGGTGATTAAAGGCAATTTTGAAGACTAAATTAACAGTAAGGTATATTGAGCTTAACCTGTTCAATATATCTTATTTAATATCAATTTATCTAATGGCTGTATTAAACAGATTGCTCATTTGTTTCGACTTTATCTTTTACGTCATATTTAGTTACTATTACAATGACGGCAAAACTGATAAGAGAAATTATCCTCCTATTGGTCAAACATATTTCATTATGGTAATTTTTTTTGTCGGATTTTTTTTATTTCTATTATCCGCCTTTGAAAAACTTTATGATTTCGGAACGGATTCTCAAGACAGTAAAATTCATGCAAGGATAGTAGCTGTTATTGCACTTGTATTTACATATTTCGCATTTTATTACAAAAAAAGGTATATTAAGATTTACAATAAATTTAAAAAAAAGCCATTCCCCAACAGCAAAAATGGTAAACGGTTGGGTTGGCTATTGTATTTCATAGGACTGATGTCACCAATTATATTATCATACATTATCTTTAAAATAAAATACTGACAATGAAACCTGCATAAATTAC
>Ga0182737_1000129_pt1 | contig 141998 bp, 125 predicted proteins | sample eDN5th30CBELigOP_FD_128878 | JGI IMG/M metagenome (GOLD analysis project Ga0182737, IMG submission 128878) | Enriched Organic Plus compost microbial communities from Emeryville, California, USA - eDNA 5th pass 30_C BE-Lig OP (version 2) (version 2) ... | reverse complement strand
CGGCGCACGACCGTCGAGCGGCACGATCCGCGACTCGTGCGCCATCTCGAGGCTGATCACGACGTAACCCGGCGCCTGGTCGATCCGAATGCCGTTGTTATAGTTGCGCGGCAGCATCGACACCGGCAGACCGCGCGTGATGCACCGATCCCACGAATCGAAGTCCGTCAGATCGTCGAAGTTCTCGTCCTGGTAGTAGCTGCCGCTCATCGTCTTCGCCTTCTCGGCGCCCGCCTCGGTCAGCGCCGGGAACCGCCCGTCCGGCGGATCGACGATCAGCGACGTCAACCGCAGCGCCTCGGTCGGCTCGGCCCAGTGGCCGCCGCCCATCCGGTTGCTGCGGATCTCCTCGTCGTAGCGGGTGTTGCGCTGCTCGACGCGCGCGAGCACCTCCGCGAATTCCTCGTCCGTCATGAAGCGGCGATTGCCGTACTGCACCGGCCGCTCCATCGGCGTGCCGATCAGATGCGCGATCGGCCACATCCCCTGCAGATCCGGATCGCCCCACGCCGTTACCGGATGATTCCAATTCGGGTCCGGCGCCGGCGTTTCTCCTGGCAGGATCTCCGATTGCGCGTGAACGCTCGCGGCCACGCCACATGCCAACGCCACTGCGGCGGCCAGCCGGATAGTCCCCCAAGCCGCATCATTCGTCGTTCTCATCGCCCCGTCCTTTGCGGCAGCCCATACCGGGCCGTGATGTTGTATGCAATCCGGCGAGTATACCTGCGGACGTTCGCCGGCCGTCAAACCGATCCTCTCGCGTCCGCCCGGCTCACCGGACGGGAAAGGTCCGCATCGTGCCGCCGGCGAGCTCGTGCACGTCGTCGCGCACGCCGAGCCTGATCGGCGGCGCGTCGGGATCCCGGCTGCGCAGCGTCAACGCGTCGCGCGTGAGCCGCAAATCGAGCGTATGGCCGCGGTAACGCAGACGAAGGTCGAGCCGCTCGAGCTCGTCCGGCAGAGACGGGTTCAGGCGCAGCAAGTCGGCGGTAACTTCGATGCCGGTCGACACGCGCTGCAGCAGATCGACCGTTCCGGCCATCGCCCCGAGATGGATGCCTTCGCGTGTCGTGCCCTGCTGGATGTCTGCGACGTCGCTCTGCAGCGCCTCCGCGAAGTAGATCAGCGCCTGCGGACGATTCGAGCGCGCGAGCACCCACGCATGCACGACCCTCGACAACGTCGAGCCGTGCGACGAGCGCGCGTCGTAGTACGCGACGTTCGCCGGAATCGCCTGCGGATCGAATCGGTAACCCGCGCCCGCGAGCAGCTCGCAAAGCTCCTCTGACGAGAAGAGATAGAACAGCATCAACACATCGGCCTGCTTCGAGGCCTTGTAGCGATTCGCGGTGTCGCCCTCGGCTTCGAGGATCAGCTCGAGCCGCTGAATGTTGCCGTAGCGCATCCGATAGCGCTGCCAGTCGAGCTCCTCGAGCGCTTCGTAGCCCTCGAACTGGCTGATGATGAGACCGTCCGCATGGAACGGCACGAACATGCGCTGCGAGATGTCCCGCCATTGCTCGATCTCGCGGTCCCGAAGCTCGAGACGCGCGCGCAGCTCGTTGCGCCGAATGTCCGGCAGGAGCTCCAGCACGTCGAGCGCTCGGCGCAGCACCCAGATCGCCATGACGTTCGTGTACGCGTTGTTGCGCAGGCCAGGCGCCGCCGCGCCGGGATACGCCGTATGGAACTCGTCGGGGCCGACGACGCCGTGGATCTCGTAGCGGCCGCGCGCAGGGTTGAAGCGGGAGATGCTGCCCCAGAACCGCGCGATCTCGAGTATCAGCTCGGCGCCGTAGAACTGCATGAACTCGACGTCGCCGGTCACCTGATAGTAGTGCCAGACGTTGTACGCAATCGCGCTGCCGACATGCCGCTGCAGATACGTGTCGTCGGGGACCCAGCGGCGCGACCGCGGGTTCAGGTTCATCGCCTGCGTCTCTTCCTGCCCGTCGCTGCCGCTCTGCCACGGAAACATCGCGCCCGCGTATCCGGCGCTGCGCGCGGCAGCGCGCGCCTCGGGGAGACGGCGATAGCGATAGAGCAGCAGCGAGCGGGTGATCTCCGACGTTCGAAAGTTCAGCGTCGGGAAGATGAAGATCTCGTCCCAGAAGACGTGGCCTTGATAGGCCTCGCCGGTCCAGCCGCGTGCCGGCACGCCGATGTCGAGCCCGATCGAGTTCAGCGACGCGGCTTGCAGGAGATGAAAGATGTTCAGCCGAAGCAGCATCGGCACGTTCAACGGAAAGCCCTGCCCGGCCGCGCGCAAATGGACGTCGTAGCGTCTCCAGAGCTGCTTCCATGCGAGCGCGTGCGCCGCGGCATGCGATTCGAAGTCGCCGGCGCGCGCGAGCGCCTTGCACGCGGCGAGACGGCATTCGGAGATTGCCGCGTCGCGCGATGTGTACAGGGTCACGAGCTTCTCGAGCACGACGGGACGCCCGGGCGACAGCGGCAGCGTCAGCTCGTCCGCGATATACCTCCGCTCCTCGATGCGGCGCCGCCGCGCAGCGAATTGCGCGCCGCCGACGAATGCGCGCGTGCGCGCCGCGAACGCGACGCGGAGATCGGATTGATTCGTGCGCACGGCAAGGCAGAGCCCGTCTTCGCCGACGGAGCCGCAGGCGAGCGGCTCGAGATGCAGATTGTTGAACGGCCGATAGAGCGCCGCGCCGTCGTTCACGACGCGCCCGTCGAGCGCCGTCCGCACGGTCACGTCGCCCGACCAGTTCTCGGCGGTCAGCGTGAGCTCGAGACCCGCGAGATGCATGTCCGCCATCGACACGAAGCGGCGCTCGTCGACGATCGTGCGCCGCCCGGCATCGTCCTCGAAGCGCACGCGCCGGCGCAGCATGCCGCGACGCAGATCGAGCTCCTGCCGATACTCGAGAATGCGGACCTCGCGCGGGTCGAACCAGTCGCCTTCGCCGATCCGGAACGATAGCGGCAACCAGTTCGGGAAGTTCACGAGATCCTCGTTCTCGACGGTACGGCCCGCGATGTCCGTCCGCAGCCGGTTGTAGCCGCCTGCGAGATACGTCCCCGGGTAGTGCACGCCGTCGGCCGCGGCCCACGGCGCCGCACCGCGCGTCGCGAAGTAGCCGTTGCCGAGCGCGCAGAGCGCCTCGCGCGTGCCTTCGTGCGCCGGATCGTACTGCGTGTAAACGAGCGACCACGCCGACGGCGGCTCCGTCGCGACCTGCAGCTGAGCGAGGTCGGCGACGACCGCGTCGGCGCCCGCTTCGCGCAGCGCCTGCGAGCGGCCCGCCCGATCGACGCCGATCACGAGACCGAACGCCCCGGCCCGTCCGGCCGCGACGCCGGCGATCGCGTCCTCGATGACGACGGCGCGCGCGGGCTCGACATGCAGCCGCTTGGCGGCCGCGAGAAACGTGTCCGGCGCCGGCTTGCCGGCGAGTCCGTGCGCGTCGAGATCGAGCCCGTCGACACGCACGTCGAAGAGCTCGTCGATGCCGGCCGCTTCGAGCACCGCCTTGCAGTTGCGGCTCGACGAGACGACCGCGGTCTTGACGTCGTTGTCGCGCAGCGCGCGCACGAAGTCGATCGACGACGGGAACACGTCGACGCCGTGTGCGAGCTGCTCGAGGAAGTACCGGTCCTTGCAGCGTCCGAGGCCGTGCCACGACTCGACGTCCTCGCCGTCGTCCGGCGTCCCGGGCGGCAACGAGATGCCGCGCGACTCGAGGAATGCCGCGACGCCTTCGTGCCGCGGACGCCCGTCGACGTAGCGCAGGTAATCGTCGATCTCGTCGAACGGCACGAACGGCTCGCCAACGCGCTCGGCGCGGCGCGCGAGGAACTCGTCGAACAGCCGCTTCCACGCTGCCGCGTGCACCCGCGCCGTTTGCGTCAGCACGCCGTCGAGATCGAACAGCACGGCGTCGTAGTCGAGCGAGGAGATACTGACGAGCGGTAGATCGCCGGTCATGCCGCCTCCGTCAAAGCTCTGCGAAGTATCTCGCGAGCGGCTCGATCAGATGGGCCGGAATGCGGCGCGCGATCATCGGCATCGGCTCATCCGACTGGAGCGCGTCGACCGTGTCCTCGTTGCGGCGCCAGTCGTGCAAACGCGCGGCCAGATACTCGGGCTTCTGGCCGGCGAGGATCGGATAGTCGTCGCGCTTGCCCGGCGCATGGCAGTTCGAGCACGCCGGCACGTCGAGCTCGGGAATGCCGCGCGCGACGACCGCCGCCGCGGTCGCATCCGCTGCGCTCGGCGCCGGGCCCGCGCGCTCGGCCGATGCGACGACCGGCTTCTCGACGAGACCTGCGCGGCTCGCGTAGTGCTCGGCCAGCGCGCCCCACAGCCCGTCGTCGACGCGCGCCGCGGCGCTCTGCATCACGGCGCTGTCGCGCGCTCCGGACGCGAACTTCGCGAGCGCGCCCCGAAGATACACCGGCTTCTGCCCCGCGAGGATCGGCACGTCGGGCTGCCCGCGGCCATGCTCCGCGTGGCAGCGCTCGCATTCCGCGAGCGCATGCTCGAACGTCGTCGCCCGCGCACCGGCGATCGTGCCAGTTGGGCCGAATGCGAGCTCGCGATACTCGTCGGGCGTCATCTCGGGCAGGCGGCGAACGAACGCGGTCATCCTGCGAATCTCGTCGTCGCGCTCGAGCGCGGGCCACGCCGGCATGCCGGTGAATTTCACGCCATGCTTGATGATCCAGAAGAGCTCGGCATCGCTGTAGGTCGGCGCGGTGATCGCGAGATCGGGCGCATGCGGCGTCGCAGCTTGCATCTGCGGGGACGGCCGCTCGCCGGGCGCGCCGTGGCACACCGCGCAGTTGCCGGCGTAGTGCCCGGCCGCCGAGACGAGCCCGTCCGGATCGGCTGCCGGCAGCTTCACCGTCAGCGCGGCATACGTGCGCACGGTGTTGCGCATCGCCCAATGCAGCAACCAGTCCGTGATCGCGGCGTGGCCCGTGGACGCGCCGATGTGGATCACGCCGGACCATGCAACGAGAAACCCCGCGACGGCGAGCGCGGCGATCGCGACGACGACGCGGCGTAACGTGATCTGCACCGTCATCGCGCCGCGGCCTCCGTCCGTCGCTCGCGAAGGAGCCCCGCGAGCAGCGCGAGCCCGCCCGCGAGGTACGCGCCGCCGCCGACGAGCAGCATGATGACGCCGCCGAGCTGCTGATCGGCGAGCGGCGAGAGTCCCCACGGCAGATCGCCGTGCGCGTGCGCCGGAAACAGCGGCCGCGGAGCGAGCGTGATCAACGCGCCAAGCAGGGTCATGTGCATCGTCGTCCACAGCAGCGCGAGGATCGCGACGGCCCGCCGCATGCTCGTCGGCGCATCCGGCGTGCCGTAGCACGCGCTCCACAGGCCGATGCCGACGGCCGCGAACGACGCCTGCTCGACGGCGAGACCGAGCGGGCTCCCTGCCGCGAGCGCTCGTGCGGCCGGCGCGTGCCAGCCCCAGACGACGACGAGCTCGACGACCGACATCGTCAGCGGCGCGACGAGCCGCGGCCAGCGGACGGCAGGATCGAGCGCCGTGCCGGAGAGGCCGAGCGCAATCAGCGGCGCGGCGACCGCGACCGCCGTCATGTGCGCGACCATGTGCAGGGTAAGACCGTGCCCGAGCGCGGCCGTCGTCCACGCGCCGGCCAGCGCGATCGCGCCTGCGATCCACGCGCTGCGCCTTACCGCGCGCCGGGCTGCCGGCGCCGGGTGTCGGCCGACAGCGATCGAGTGCGACATCATCGGCAGTCCTCGAACATCAGCGCCGGGATCGCCGTGAACACGATCGCGACGAAGCTGAGCGCGGCAAGCAACAACGTCGCCGTCGCGAGGAATCGGACGCGGTCCTCGTCCGTGCTCTCGTCGTGCGGCGGCGGATCGCCGGGTATCCGGGACTTCGCCCATGCGACGAAGCCGGCAGCGAGCACGACGCCGAGCGCGGCGGCGGTCGCGAGCGCGATCGCAGCACGAACGACGCCGAGCGGCGCAAACGTACCGGCCTTCGCGCAGTAGAGCGCCGCGAAGACGTAGCAGAACAAAAAATGCGCGGCCCAAATCGTCGGCGGCAGGATCAGCGCCCACAATGTCGAGCGCATCCGCTGCGCGCGCTCGTACAGCGCGCTCATGCCGCGAGCTCCGGAAAGAACGCGATCACGGCGAACGTGACGGCCGCGGAGATCGCGACGAAGTGCATGTACAGCGCAACGTTGCGCGCGTCGCCGTCGTAAACCGGCGTCAGGCGCCCGGCCGCGCTCCGCGCGAGCACGTACAGCTGCATGATGACGCCGATTGCCGCGTGCGCGGCCATCCAGATCGCGAGCACCCAGACGATCGCGGGGTACACGTGCGCGGTCGGCGCGAGCCCCGAAGACCACGGGCCCGCGAGCCCGGCGAGCCCGCCGGCGAACGTCGCGGCCGCGGCAAGCGTGAGCAGCGCACGCGCCGCGCCGACCCGTGCCCGCGCATTCGCCTCGCGCGCGCCGACCGTCGCGGCCCAGCCGAGCACGAAGAGGCCGAGCGCGGCCATCGGCCAGAAGACGCCCGGGCCGGTCAGCCCGGGGGCTGCCGCCGGCGGGAATTCGGCGTGCACCGTGAAGTAGAAGAAATAGCCGAACACGAGGCTCGCGAACGCGGTCGCGTCCGCGGTCATCGTGATGAACATCGCCCACCAGCCGGGCGAGACCGGTCCCGACGAATAGAGCGGCAGGACGACGCCGTGGCCCGCGTGCTTCGTCTCCTTCTCCGGGACGATCGACGTGCCCGTCCACAGCCACCACAGGATCACGCCGAGCGCGAGCACGCCGCTGACGGCCGCCGCAAGCCACAGGTGAAACGTCGTCAGGATGAACACGCCGCCGAGCGTGAGCGCGGCGAGCAGCGGCGTCGCGGTCGGCCCGCCGATCCGGCCGACCTGCAGCGGCTTCGCGTCGAGCACGCTCGAGATCATCAGCTCGCGCTTGCCCTCCTCCGCATCCGGCAGGAAGAAACGGCCTTCGTCGTGACGCGCGACGAAGCCCGGCTGGTCCCATAGCGGATAGCGGCTCTCGACGAGCGGCACCGAGCGCACGCCCCAGCTCTCTTCCGGCCGCGCGAGCCACTCGAGCGTCCCGGCATTCCACGGATTGCGTGCGCAGCGCGCGCGCCGCGGCGACAGCATGAGATCGACGAGCACGACCGCGATGCCGGCCGCAAGCACGAACGCCCCGACGCTCGACAGAAGATTCAACAGATCGAGGCCGATCCCTTCTGGATACGTGAAGACGCGCCGCGGCATGCCGGCGAGCCCGGCGATATGCATCGGGAAGAACGCGACGTTGAAGCCGACGAAGATCATCCAGAAAGCCAGCCGGCCCAACCGGTCGGACAGCTTCTTCCCGGTCACCATCGGCCAGTAGTAGTAGAGCCCGGCGAACAGCGGCAGCACGGCGCCGCCGATCAGCACGTAATGCAGATGCGCGACGATGAAGTACGTGTCGTGCGCCTGCCAGTCGAACGGCGCGATCGCGACCATCACGCCTGTGAGCCCGCCGACGACGAAGATTGCGAGCGCGCCGGCGCCGAACAGCAGCGGCGTCGACCAGATCACGCGTCCGGCCCACAAGGTCGCGATGAACACGAAGATCTGCACACCGGTCGGAATCACGACGGCCTCGGACGCCGCGGAGAAGAACGCGAGGCTGATGCTCGGCAGACCGGTCGTGAACATGTGGTGCACCCACAGCCCGAAGCTCAGGAAGCCGGTGCCGACCGCGGCGAGCACGATCCACGGGTAGCCGAGCAGGTGGCGGCGCGCGAACGTCGGCACGATCATCGCGAACAGCGCGACCGACGGCAGGAAAATGATATAGACCTCGGGATGGCCGAAGATCCAGAACAGGTGCTGCCACAGCAGCGGATCGCCGCCGCGGGATGCGTCGAAGAACGGCCAGTCGAGCAGCCGCTCGAGCTCGAACAGCACGTCGCCCGCGATCAGCGGCGGGAACGCGAACAGGATCATCACGGCGACGACGAGCACGTACCATGCGTAGAGCGGCATCAGATTCAGCCGCATCCCCGGCGGCCGGCATTTCAGCACGCCGACGATCAGCTCGATCGCGGCCGCGATCGCCGCGACCTCGATGAACGACAGGCCGAGCATCCAGATGTCCGCGCCGATGCCCGTGCGCGTCGGCTCCGTCGTCAGCGGCGGATACATGAACCAGCCGCCGTCCGGCGCCGCATCGAAGAAGATCGAGCCTGCGACGAACACGCTGCCGACGACGAAGCTCCAGTAGCCAAACGCCGACAGGCGCGGGAACGGCAGGTCGCGCGCGCCGAGAAGCTGCGGCAGCAGCAGGATCGACACGGCCTCGAAGATCGGCACGGCGAACAGGAACATCATCACCGAGCCGTGCAGCGTGAAGAGCTGGTTGAACGTCGATGCCGAGACGAGCTCGCTGCCGGGGAACGCGAGCTGCGCGCGGATCACGAGCGCGAGGCAGCCGGCGAACAGCAGCATCGCGATCGCGGTCAACGTGTACCAGACGCCGACCGCAGTGTTGTTGACGTCGGTCCAGCGCAGGAAGAAGCCGCGCGGCGGCGCCCAGACCTCGCGCAGACGCGCCTCCTGAGCCGCGCGGACGTGCGGATCGTCCTGATCGGGCGATCTTTCCGCGCGCATCAGTCGAGCTCCAGCAGGTAGGCCGCGATCGCGTCCGCGTCGTCGCCCGGCATGTTGCGGAACGACGGCATCCGCGATCCGGGCTTCACGTCGCGCGGCGCGCGGATGAAGCGGCTCGTCGCGTCGACGCTCATCGGCAACGTGCCGGCCGCGAGCGTCGCGCGCGACGCGTAGTGCGTGAGGTCCGGGCCGATCGGCGTGCCGGCGAAGTGTCCGCGGATCACGTGGCAGCCGGCGCAGCCGTATTCGTCGAACAGCGCCCGGCCGCGGCCGTCGACGTCCGCGGCCGGACGCGCGAGCTCGCCGAGCCATGCGTCGAACGCGTCCGGCTCCATCGCGACGACGTCGAACGCCATCAGCGCGTGACTCGGCCCGCAAAACTCCGCGCACGCGCCGCGGAAGCGGCCCGGCGCCGTCGCGAGCGCGACGAGCTCGTTCGTGCGGCCCGGGATCATGTCCACCTTGCCGGCGAGGCCGGGAATCCAGAAGCTGTGGATCACGTCCGGGCTGTCGAGCGCGAACTTCGCGGTGCGCCCGACCGGCACCCGGATCTCGTTCGCCGTCTCGACCGGTTCCCCGTCCGCACGCTCGTAAACGACGCGCCACCAGAACTGCTCGCCGTCGACGGCGATCGTCAGGGTTCCTGCCGGCGCGGCGAGCGGCCGCATCTGCGGCAGCGATGCGAGGAGCAGCGCGGTCAGCAGCAAGGTCGGCCCGATGCCGCCGAGCCACAGCACGAGACGCATGCCGCGGCGATGATCGATACCCTCGTCGCGGCGCACCGCGTACGCTGCGAGCGCGAGCACGGCCGCAGTGATCAGCGCCGCGCCGACGAACATCCACAGCGCGAGCACGCGGAATCTCTCCGCTTCGTAGCCGAACGTCGTGAACGTCGACTGCACGTGCCCGCAGCCGCCGACCAGCATCGGCACGAAAATTCGTGCCAGGCACACTTTTCTCAGAAATTCGTGCCAGGCACGCTTTTCGCGGAAATTCGTGCCTGGCACGATTTTTCGGGCGAGCGAGGCAGTCACACCGCCCTGCTCACCTTCCCGGCTCGCTCCTCGAGCGCCGGCGCCGCCGGCAGTCCGGTGACTTCGAGAATCTCGTTCTCGTCGAGCGTCTCGCGCTCGAGCAGCGCGGCGACGAGCGCATCGAGCTGCCGGCGGTGCTGCTCGAGCAGACGCCGCGCCTCGTCGTGGCTCTGTTCGATCAGCGCGAGCACCTCGGCGTCGATCAGCTCGCCGGTCGCCTCGCTGAACGGTTTCTCGCCGAGAAAGCTTCCGTCGCCGGCCAGATACGGGTTTCTCCTCGGCGCGAGCTGCACGAGGCCGAGCTTCTCGCTCATGCCCCAGCGCGTGACCATGTTGCGCGCGAGCTCCGTCGCCTGCGCGATATCGTTCTCGGCACCGGTCGTCTTCGTGCCGTACACGATCTCCTCCGCCGCGCGGCCGCCGAGCATGCCGACGATACGTGCACGCAAGTACGCTTCCGGATAGTTGTAGCGGTCGCTGTCCGGACGCTGATACGTGACGCCGAGCGCCTGGCCGCGCGGCACGATCGTCACGCGGTGCACCGGATCCGCGCCCGGCACGAGCAGCCCGAGGATCGCGTGACCGCTCTCGTGATACGCGATGCGCTCGCGATCCTCGCGCGTCAGCAGCAACGGGCGCTCCGGCCCGAGCACGATCTTCTCGAGCGCGTCGAGAAAGTCGCGCTGGCGGACGTCGCTCTGGTCGCGCCGCGCGGCAAGCAGCGCAGCCTCGTTCACGAGATTGCGGATATCGGCGCCCGAGAAGCCGGGCGTCGCCACCGCGAGCTCGGCAAGGCTGACGTCCGACGACAGCGGCGTCTGCCGCGTATGGATCTTCAGGATCTCCTCGCGGCCGTTCTTGTCCGGCAGGTTCACGACGAGACGACGGTCGAAGCGGCCCGGGCGGAGCAGCGCGCGATCGAGCACGTCCGGCTGATTCGTCGCCGCGAGCACGATGATGCCTTCGCGGCTCGAGAAGCCGTCCATCTCGGTCAGGATTTGATTCAACGTCTGCTCCTGCTCGCTCGACGCGCCGCCGACGGCGACGCCGCCGCGCGCGCGGCCGATCGCGTCGAGCTCGTCGATGAAGATGATCGCTGGCGCATGCTCGCGCGCCTGCTTGAAGAGATCGCGCACGCGGGCCGCGCCGACGCCGACGATCATCTCGACGAACTCCGCCGCGCTCATCGAGAAGAACGGCACACCCGCCTCGCCGGCGACGGCGCGCGCGAGCAAGGTCTTGCCGGTGCCCGGCGGACCGACGAGCAGCACGCCCTTCGGCGCCGTGCCGCCGAGCCGCGTGTACTTCTCGGGGTTCTTCAGGAAGTCGACGACTTCGACGAGCTCGTTCTCGACCTCGTCGATGCCCGCGACGTCGTCGAACGTGACCCGCGCGTCGCGCTCGGCGTCATAGCGGCGCGCCTTGCTGCGGCCGATACCCATCAGCCCGCCCATGCCGCCGCCCTGCCGCGCGGCGCGACGAAAGATCCACACGTAGAACAGGATGATCAGCAGTGCAGGCCCGAAGCCGAACAGCAGCAGCGGCCACGCCGAACCCGTCCGGATCGGCTCGGCGCTGATCTCGACGCCGTTGTCGATCAATAGCGCCTCGAGGCCCGGATCAGCGAAAGCGGGGACGGTCGTCGTGAACGTAGTTCCCGTGCGCGGCTCGCCGCCGTCAGCGACGCGTCGCAGGGGCTGCGCGTCGTCCGCGGCCTCGTCGCCCTGCGCGACCGCAGCTGGCGGCGGGTACGTGACGGGCTCGACGAAGCGGCCTTCGATCTGCTCGCCTTGGCTGAAGATCGCGTCGACGTTGCCGGCCCGGACCTGCTCCTTGAACACGGTATAAGGCACGGTCAACGCATCGTCCGGCCCAGGGAAGAACATCCGGACGATCAGAAAGTTCACGAGCAGGATGAGTACGAACCACAACCATGTGTTGCGCGGCGGCATCGCGACCGTGCCGTCGCCGGGTTGCCGGGATCGCCCCGTCCGCTCATCGGCGCGGGAGCGGCCCATCCCCCCTGGCTCCTCCGTACGGCGGCTCAAGCGTTCGGCTCCGTTCGATCGATAGAGTCACCGAGCGAAGCAAGAACCATACCGCTGCTCGAACGAGCCCTTGCGCACCTCGATTCGCGCAGCTACGTTGAACGGCGGCATAATCGGGACGAAGCCCGGCGCGGAGCTATCGAGATGATTTGTCGCTCCCTGATGATCGCGGCCGTCGCATCGGCCGCCGTGCTGTCGCACGAGGACGCGTCCGCTCAGTTCTTTCCGGTCAACCTGCCGAACGGCGACTTCCGCTGGCAGTGGGGTCGGGACATCCCGGATCGCCCGCAAGCACTGCGCGATTTCTCGGCGAGCGGGCACGAGGCGGGCTTCAATTGCGAGCTGACCGGGGCGCTGCGGCCGAGCGCGCAGATCGACCAGCTCGCGATACGTCGGCTCGAGAGCGAGCTCGGCATCAGCCTTTACTTCATACAGGCCGCGACGCGCGTGATGAACGAGCTCGATTTCCAGAACGACCTCGACTGGGCGGTGCTCGACTGCAAGATGCCGGAGGCGCGGGAGCCGGATCCGGAGGCGCAGCAGGAGCGGCTCGATCGGTTACGCGAGCGGGCGCTGAAGCGGCAGGCGGAACGGCGCGAGCGGCGGGCGCGGTCGGGTGACTGATTCCAGGGGGTTTCGCGTCGCCTGATTTTGCTTCGCTGAACTTTAGGCCTTTCCCGAGGCACGCCGGAAGTGCTCCTGCGGCTCGGGTGCGGCCCTCCCTCGCCGCACACGGCCTCGGGAAAGGCCACGCCGACAGCGGAAGCAAAATCAGGCCTTGCTGATGGCGCTCATGGCCCGCCGGCGCTTTCTGCGGCGGCCAGCACATCCGCGGTTCTGGCCGTCTCGATGCCGTGTTCCGCGGCACGTTCGAGGCCAGGGAGGTCGTCCATCAGCACCAGCGCGCCCGGATGCTCGAGCGCTAATGCGATCGTGCTCGCTTCGCCGGTGCCGAGGTCTGCGAACGTCCATGTTCCGCTCGGGGTCGGAGCGCCGCGAATCCAGCCTTCGCGCATCGCGCTCGACAGCTCGCGCGCGCCGGGCTTGTCGCCGCCGGCCATGACCTCGTCGAGCACGGCACGCGTGACCAGCACGCGGCCGTACAAGCTGCGCAGGATCTGAAAACGTTTCGCGGCGGCGAGCGCGATCAACGGGCTCGCGTCCGCGATCACGACACGAGAATCGGCAGCGGAAGTCATGGCCGAAGTTTAGGACGAACGGCGCACCGCTTGCCCGGGAGTGGTGTCGGAAACGACTTCGCGTCGCGAATGCTTTCGAACGCAGCAGGTGTTCACGAACGCGTGCCGCCCGTCTGACTGCAACGCGCAGACTATTCCTCCGCGAGCCCGCCGCCGAGCGCAACGTACAGCGCGATCAGGTTCGCCGCCTCGGCGCGCCGCACTTGCAGCAACGCCTGCTCCGCATCGAACAAGTTGCGCTCCGCGTCGAGCACCTCGAGATAGCTGACGACGCCAGCCTGATAGCGCGTTCGCGCGAGCTCCGCGAGCGCGCGCTGCGCTTCGGTCGCCCGCTGCTGCGCATCGACCTGCTCGGCGAGGTAGCGCCGCCCCGCGAGCGCGTCGGCAACCTCGCGGAATGCGGTCTGGATCGTTCGCTCGTACTCCGCGACCGCGCGATGCTCGCGCGCCTCGGCAACCGTCACGTTCGCGCGTCGGCGGCCGAGATCGAAAATCGGGATCGTCAACGACGGGCCGAACGCCCATGTGTTGCCGTCCTGGCTGAACATATCGTCGAGCTCCGACGACGAGTAGCCGGACGATGCCGTCAGCGAGATCGACGGGAAGAACGCGGCGCGCGCCGCGCCGATATTCGCTCGCGCTGCGATCAGGCGCTGCTCGGCCGCGATGATGTCGGGACGCGCGACGAGCAGCTCCGAAGGTAAGCCGGTCGCGAGCGGCTCGTCGCTCGCCTGCTCGCCGAGCGGCGCCGGCTCGGGCAGCTCGTCGTCGAGCGGCCCGCCGATCAGCACGGTGAGCGCATTGCCGCTTTGCGCACGCTGCAGGCGCAACGCGGCAAGCTGCGTTTCCGCCTGCGTCAGCAGGGTCTCGACTTGCGCGACCTCGAGCGCGGACACCGCGCCGGCCTCGAGCCGCCGCTCGGAAATCTCGAGCTCCTCTCGCCGGCTCGCGACGGTCGCCTCGGCGAGCCGGATGCGCGCGTCGGCCTCGAGCAGCGCGAGGTACGTGTCCGCGACCTCGCGCACCAACGACAGCGCGACCGCGCGCGCCGCCGCGGTCGTCGCGAGATACTCGGCGAGCGCGGCGTCGGTGAGGTTGCGGACCCGCCCCCAGAAATCGAGCTCGAACGCCGCCACGGCGATCCCGGCCGAGCGGCTGTCGAGCTGCCCGCCGGACGCGGATGGGAAACCGCCTACCGAGCCGCCGGCGACGATCTCGGAACGGGTCGCCTCCGCGCGCGCGGCCACGGTCGGCACCCGATCCGCGCGCTGCACGCGGAACAGTCCTCTCGCCTCCTCGATCTGCGCGACCGCCGCCGTCAGATCGCGGTTGCGCGCGAGCGCCGCGCGGATCAGTGCCTTAAGACGTGCGTCCTCGATGAACGTCGTGTAGTCGATGTCGCTTGCCCGAATGCCTTCGAACGGATCGCCGGCAAACTCGCTCGAGTATCGATCGGCCGTCGGCGGATCGGGGCGCACGTGCGGAGGCGCGAGCTGGCAGCCGGCGACGGCGAACGCGAGCGAGCATGCGGCGGCGCGAAGAGCCTTGCTCATCCGCGTCTCCGCGTCAGCCAACGGCGGATCCCGAAGTAGAAGAGCGGCGTGAAGAAGACGCCGAACAAGGTCGCGGCGATCATGCCGCCCATCACGCCGGTGCCGACCGCGATGCGGCTCGCGGCGCCCGCGCCGGACGCGATCACGAGCGGCACCATCGCGAACACGAACGCAAGCGACGTCATCAGAATCGGCCGCAAACGCAAGCGGACGGCGCCGAGCGTCGCGTCCCACACGGACTTGCCCGCCGCTTCCTCCTCGATCGCGAACTGCACGATCAGGATCGCGTTGCGCGCAGCGAGGCCAATCAGGGTGATGAGCCCGATGTTGAAGTAGACGTCGGCAGGAAGCCCGCGCGACAGCGATGCAACGACCGCGCCGAGCACGCCGAACGGTACGACGAGCAGCACAGCGACCGGAATCGACCAGCTTTCGTACAGCCCCGCGAGCACGAGGAACACGACGATGACCGACAACGCGAGCAGCGGCCCGACCTGCCCTTCGGCCTGCCGCTCCTCGTACGACAGCCCGGTCCACTCGAACGCGAACCCTTCGGGAAGCTCCGCCGCGATCCGCTCCATCGCGTCGAGCGCATCGCCGGTCGACGCTCCGGGCGCGGGCGCGCCTGCAATCGTCAGCGACGGATAGCCGTTGTAGCGCTGCAGCTCCGTCGGCCCCGACGTCCAGCCGACCGTCGTGAACGCGCCGAACGGCACCATGCTGCCGGACTCGTTCCGGACCTGCAGATCGAGCACGTCCCGAGGCGTCATTCGGTACGGTGCGGCCGCCTCGACGAGCACTTGCAGCACGCGGCCTCCGTACGTGAAGTCGTTCGCGTAAGCGCTGCCCATCGCGATCGACAGCGTCTGGTTCACGTCCGGAATCGACAATCCGAGCGCGCGCGCGGTGATCCGATCGATGGCGACGCGCAGCTGCGGCGCATCCGGCTGTCCTTCGGGCCGCACCTGCGCGAGCAGCGGACTTTGTGCGGCCGCGCCGAGCACGCGGTTGCGCGCGTCGAGCAGCGCCTCGTAGCCGAGCCCGCCGCGGTCCTGGAGCACGAACGAGAAGCCGCCGGCCTGGCCGAGCTCGGGAATCGGCGGAGGGTTCAGCGGAAACACGAGCGCCTGCTTGATTCCGGCGACGGCCGCTCCGGCCTGCGCGACCAGCGCGGAGGCGCTGCCGCTCTCGTCGCGCTCGTCCCACGGCTTCAGCGTGACGAACGTCATCGCGTTCGACTGGCCCTGCCCGAAGAAGCTGAAGCCGCGCACGAGCACGATGTTCGCGACGTGCGGGTTTTGCTCGTAGAACGACATGACTTGGCGGACGGCCTCCTCCGTCCGCTCGATCGTCGAGCCTGGCTGCGCTTGAACGATCGTCAGCAGCACGCCCTGATCCTCGTCCGGCACGAAGCTGGTCGGCATGCGCATGAACAGCACGACGGCAGCGACGGCGAGGATCGCGAACGCCGCGAGCGGCACGACGGGCCTCGTCAGCAGGTAGCCGACGGCCTGCTGGTGGCGCTCGGTCGTGCGCCTCAGCCCGTTGTTGAACAGCTCGAACGGCTTGAGCCGCGCGCCGGGTTTCCTCTGCTTCAGCATCGCGGCGCACAGCGCCGGCGTCAGCGTCAGCGCGAGCACCGTCGAAACCGCGATCGACGTGATCAGCGTCAGCGAGAACTGCCGATAGATCCCGCCGGTCGAGCCGGGGAAGAACGCCATCGGCACGAACACCGCGCACAGCACGAGCGTCGTCGCGATGATCGCGGTCGTGATCTGGCCCATCGCCTTCACGGTCGCGTCGAATACCGGCAGGCCCTCCTCGTCGATGATGCGCTCGACGTTCTCGACGACGACGATTGCGTCGTCGACGAGGATGCCGATCGCGAGCACCATCGCGAACAGGGTCAGCACGTTGATCGAGAAGCCGAAGAGCCAGAGGCCAAGCACGCCGCCCGCGAGAGAGATCGGCACGACGATCGACGGGATCAACGTCGTCCGCCAGCTCTGCAGGAACGCGTACATCACGAGCACGATCAGCAGCATCGCGATACCGAGCGTGACGAGCACTTCCTCGATCGAGATGCGGATGAACGGCGTCGTATCGAAAGCAATCGTCCAATCGATGTCCTGCGGGAACCCGGCCGCGAGCTCGGCGAGGCGCGCTTCGACGCGCTCGGCGGTCGCGAGCGCGTTCGCGCCGGTCGCGAGCTGTACGGCCATGCCCGCGGCCGGACGTCCGTCGATCTCGATGCTGAACAGATAGCTTTGCGCGCCGAGCTCGACTTCGGCGACGTCGCCGAGACGCACGGCGGAGCCGTCCGCATTGGCGCGCAGGATGATCGACGCGAATTCCTCTGGCGTCGTGAAGCGGCCCTGCGTCTGCAAGGTCGCGTTGATCTCGGTGCCCTTCGCGAGCGGCACGTTGCCGATTGCGCCGCCGGCGGACTGACTGTTCTGCTCGCGCACGGCGTTCAGCGCATCGACCGGCGACAGGCGGTAGCTCGAGAGCTTGTCGGGATCGAGCCAGATCCGCATCGCATACGGCGACGAGAACTCGATCACGTCGCCGACGCCGTCGACCCTGCGCAGCTCGTCGACGACGCGCGACGCGGCGAAATTTCCGAGATCGAGCGAGTCCGTCGCGCCGCTGCGCGACGTCAGCGCGACGATCATCAGGATGCTTTCCGATCTCTGCAGGACCTGGACGCCCTGGCGCCTGACCTCCTCCGGCAACCGCGGCTCGACGCGGCTCAAGCGGTTCTGCACGTCCATCTGCGCGACGTCGATGTCCGTGCCGGGCTCGAACGTCACGACGATCGTCGCGCCGTCGGAGCGGCTGCTCGACGACATGTACTGGAAGCCTTCGACGCCGTTCAGCGCCTGCTCGATGACCTGCGTGACGTTCTCTTCGACGACCGAAGCGTCGGCGCCGGGGTAGATTGCGTCGATCGTCAAGGACGGCGGCGCGATCGACGGGTATTGTTCGATCGGCAGCGCGCGCAGCGCGAGGACTCCGGCGAGCAGGATCGTCAGCGCGATGACCCACGACAGAACCGGACGCTCGATGAAGAAGCGTGGCGTCATTGCGGCGCGACGGCCCCTCGGTCCTCCGCGGCGGCCATCTCGGTGTACGGCACCATCTCGACGCGCATCCCGGGCTGCACCTTCTGCAGGCCGTCGACGATCACGCGGTCGCCGGCCTCGAGCCCGTCGAGCACGACCCACTCACTGTCGCGCATCTCCCCGAGCTCGATCGGACGCGGCTCGACGGTGCTCTCCGGGCCGACGATCATGACGCTCGCCATGTCCTGCGTGATCAGGACCGCGCGCTGCGGGATCGTCGTCACGTTCGGCCGCACGCCGACCTCGACGCGCACGCGGACGAACTGTCCCGGCAGCAGCACCCAGTCGGGGTTCGGCACCTCCGCGCGCAGCGCGACGGTGCCGGTCTGCTCGTCGATCGACAGATCGAGAAAGTCGACGAAACCGGGGTGCTCGTAAGCGCGGCCGTCCTCGAGCAGAAGCGTGACGCGCAGGCGCTGCATCTCCGGCACCTCGAGCCGGCCCGTCGCGATCTGCCTGCGGACCTCGAGCAGCTCGCCGCTCGACGCGGAAAAGTTCACGTAGATCGGGTCGAGCTGCTCGATGCGCGTCAGCAAGGTCGCCTGCGACGCGCTGACGAGCGCGCCCTCGGTCACCTGCGCGCGGCCCGCGCGGCCGCTGATCGGCGCGGTGACCGTCGCGAAGCTCAGGTCGAGCTCGGCTCGCTCGAGCTCGGCGCGCGCCTGCGCGGCGCTCGCCTCGGCCGTGCGCAGGCGCGCGACCGCCGCCTCGTATTCCTGCTCGCTGATCGCGCGGCCGTCGAGGAGCTCCTGATAGCGCTCGACCTCCTGCGCCGCGTTCTCGACCTCCGCTTCCGCGCGCGCGAGCGCAGCCTCGGCCGCGGACACGGCGGCGCGCATCTCCCGCGGATCGATCAGGAAAAGCTCCTGACCCTGTTCGACGTTGGTGCCTTCGGCGTACAGCCTGCGTTGCACGATGCCGTCGACTCGCGCACGCACCTCGGCGGTGCGGAACGCCTGCACCCGCCCCGGCACTTCCTCGACGTCCTCGACCGCGCGCGGCTCGGCGACGACGACGCCGACCTCGGTCGGCGGCGGCGCGGCCGGCGGTTGCGCGTCCGAGCCGCCGCAGCCATAGAGCAGCGCGGCCGTCGCGACGACACCATAGACCGAAACCGAGCGCATGACGTCGCGGGCTGCAAGCCTTATGCCAGCCGACGGAAAATCGTGCCAGGCACGAATTTTTGGGGCACGAATTTCAGGCGTCGAGGGCGACCTGCATTAGCATCATCACGACGACGCCGGCGAGCAGCGAGAACGTCGCAAGATGCTGGTGCGGCCCGCGATGCGTTTCAGGGATGATCTCGTCGCTGATGATGAACAGCATCGCGCCGGCAGCGATCGCGAGGATCAGCGGCATCGCGGGCTCCGCGACGGTCAGCGCCGCAGCGCCGATCACGCCGCCGACCGGCTCGACGAGCCCGGTCAGGCTGCCGACGACGAACCCGACGAAGCGGCTGTAGCCGATCGCAAGCAGCGATACCGCGACCGCGAGCCCCTCCGGGATGTTCTGCAGGCCGATGCCGAGCCCGAGCGCGATCCCGTTCGGCACGTTGCCGCCGGCGAAGCCGACGCCGACGGCCATCCCCTCGGGGAAGTTGTGCAGCGTGATCGCGATGATGAACAGCCAGAGGCGGCTGAGGTGCGTCTCCTCGGGCCCCTCGCGTCCGCGCTCGAAATGCTCGTGCGGCGCGAATCGGTGTATCAGGAACAGCATGCCCGCGCCGGCGAAGACGCCGAGCGCGACCGTGAGCGCGCCCGGACCGATCCGAAAAAACCGGCTCGACTGCGCATAAGCGAACGCGGGCTCGAGCAACGAGAAGAACGACGCGGCGAGCATTACGCCCGCTGCGCCGCTGATCAGCGCGATCATCGTCCGCGCGGTCGGACGCCGCAGAAAGAACACTGCGAGCGCGCCGACGGCCGTGCCGAGCCCGGCAAGGAGGCTCGTGATCGCGCCGAGCCAGAAGATCTCGTAGTCAGCGATCGGCAACGACGCGTCCATCCGCCGCGCGCTTGCCGCGTGCCGCCCTTCGCGCACCGAGCTTGCCGAGCTCGCGCAGCCATACGACCGAGCTCGCGACGCCCGTGCACAGCAGCCAATCGCCGAGATCGAGCGCGACCGTCGAGAACGCGCGCTGCAGGAACGGCACGTAGATCACCGCGAGCTGCAGCAGAACGGACAACAGCACCGCTCCCCACAGCCACGCGTTCGTTCCGAGATCCCGAAACGCGCTGCGCTCGTCCGACCGCGCGTTGAACACATTGAAGAGCTGGAACAAGACGAGCGTGTTGAACGCCATCGTCTGAGCGTAGCGAAGATCGCCGTCTCCGGGGACGAAGCCGCCGGGCAGGCTCGCGTCGAGCACCAATAATGTGCCGAGCGCGAAAATCACACCGACGCCGAAGATCCCGCGCCACATCCGCGGCGTGATTACGCCCTCGCCGCGCGGCCGCGGCGGCCGCGCCATCGTTAGCCCGTGCGGAGGATCGAGGCCGAGCGCCAACGCCGGCGCGCCGTCCGTCACGAGATTGATCCACAGAATCTGCGTCGCGAGCAGCGGCAGCACGAGCGCGCCGCCCGTCGCCGCTTCGGTCAGCCCGAGCGCGTCCGCGAATAGCACGCCGAAGAACATCGTCATGACCTCGCCGACGTTCGACGACAGCAGGTAGCGGAGGAACTTGCGAATGTTCGCGTAGATCGCCCGCCCCTCCTCGACGGCCGCGACGATCGTCGCGAAGTTATCGTCCGCTAGCACCATGTCGCCCGCCTGCTTCGACACATCGGTGCCCGTGATGCCCATCGCGACGCCGATGTCGGCGGCCTTCAGGGCCGGCGCGTCGTTCACGCCGTCGCCGGTCATTGCGACGGTAAGGCCGCGGCGCTGCAGCGCACCGACGATGCGCAGCTTGTGCTCCGGATCGACGCGCGCGAAGACCGAGACCTCGTCGACGATCCGTTCGAGCTCGTCGTCCGACATCTGCTCGAGCTCGGCGCCCGTGACCGCGCGGCCGCTGCCCGCGATGCCGAGCTCCTGCGCGATCACCGCAGCCGTACGCGGATGGTCGCCGGTGATCATGATCGAGCGGATGCCGGCCTGCTTCGCGAGCGCCGCGGCCTCCTTCGCCTCCGCGCGCGGCGGATCGATCATGCCGATCAGGCCGACGAAAACGAGCCCGCACTCGACGTCGCCGCGCACGCGATCCCCGTCGCACGCCGCTGCCGGAAGCTCGCGGAACGCGAGCCCGAGCGTGCGCAGCGCCTCGCCGGCAAGCGCCTCGTTCGACGCACGGATCTCGTCGCGGCGCTCGTCGGTCAACGGCCGAGCCGACCCGCCGACGAGCTCGTGCGTGCAGCGCCCGAGCAGCACGTCCGGCGCCCCCTTCGTCATCAGCACGAAGCCGCCCGTGTCCGCGTCGCGGTGGACGGTGCTCATCAGCTTGCGCTCGGACGAGAACGGAATCTCGGCGACGCGCGGATAGCGCGCGTCGAGCGCGTCCGAGGTCAGCCCTGCCTTACGTGCGGCGACGATTAGCGCGCCTTCGGTCGGATCGCCTTGCACCGCCCACACGCCGTTCTCGTCGCACGCGAGCGACGCATTGTTGGCCCGCTCGGCGATCGTCAGCGCAAGCATGACCTCCGCACGCAGCGGATCCTCGAGCTCGCCGCCGCCGCACCGTCTGACCTCGCCGTCCGGCGCATAGCCCGTGCCTGAGCATTCGGCCCGCCCGCTCGCCGTGACGATCGCGCGCGCGGTCATCTCGTTGCGGGTCAAGGTGCCGGTCTTGTCCGACGCGATCACGTCCGCCGAGCCGAGCGTCTCGACGGCCGCAAGATGACGGACGATCGCGTTGCGCTTCGCCATCCGCTGCACGCCGAGCGACAGCACGGCCGTGACGATCGCGGGCAGCCCTTCCGGCACGGCCGCGACCGCGAGCGCGACACCGAGGATCAGCACGTCGAAGACGGCGGACAGGCCTTCGACATCCGTGACGACGAGGATCGTCGCGATCATCACGACCGCGATCGCGACGACGACCGCACCGAGCAGCTTGCCGACGCGGTCGAGCTCGACCTGCAGCGGCGTCTCCTCTTCCGGCGTCTCCTCGAGGAGCCCGGCGATGCGGCCCATCTCGGTGCGCATCCCGGTCGCGGTGACGACCGCGCGCCCGCGGCCGTACGTCGCCGTCGTGCCGCTGAAGACCATGTTGCGGCGATCGCCGAGCACGGCGTCCTCCGCGAGCGGCGCCGTGTCCTTCGTCACGGCCTCGCTCTCGCCGGTCAGCGCGGCCTCCGACACGGCAAGCGACGTCGACTGGATCAAGCGCCCGTCCGCGGGAACCGTATCGCCTTCCTCGATCAGCACGATGTCGCCCGGCACGAGCTCGGCGGCCGGGATGCTGCGCCGCTTGCCGCCGCGCACGACCTGAGCCGTCGCCGCGGACATCCTGCGCAGCGCCGCGAGCGAGTGCTCCGCCCGCGCCTGCTGCACGTAGCCCATCAGTGCGTTGATCAACACGATCGCGAAGATCGCGATCGCCTCGTACGGCAGCGCCGCATCGCGCTCGACGAGCCAGAGCCCGGCCGAGATCGCCGCCGCGATGAGCAGCAGGATCACGAGGACGTCGGTGAACTGATCGAGGAAGCGCCTCCACGCGGGTATGCGCCGCGTGTCCGTCAGGCGGTTCGGGCCGAAACGGGCAAGCCGGGCGCGCGCCTCGTCGACGTCGAGCCCTGCGCGCGGATCGGTGCCGAGCTCGGCAAGGACGTCCTCGACGGGCCGAAGGTAGGGCGGCTTTCCTTCGGGCCGGGCCGGTGGTTCGCTCATCCGTGTCGCGTCAAGTCGTGTTCCCGGCGTGCACCGGTCGATCGGGCGATACTAGCCGAGAAGCGCCTCCCGCGAACGAATCACACCGCGCTGCGCCGCGGCCCGCCGCAGCGCGCGAGCCGTCCCGACCCGGTGGACACGCATCAGCCGCGGTAACGGTGCGGAACGAACGGCAGCCGGGTCACGCGCATCGCGATCCGTTGCCCGCGTACGATCGCAGCCAGCTCGGTATCGACCGTGGCGCTGTCCGGCCCGACGTAGCCCATCGCGATCGGACGCTTCAGCGTCGGTCCGAAGCCGCCGCTCGTGACCGTGCCGACAGTACGGCCGTCCGCGTCGAGGAGCTCGCATCCCGCCCGTACCGGCACGCGGGAGTCGGGCATGAGCCCGACGCGGCGCCGCGGTGCGCCGTCGCGCAGCTGCGCGCCGATCACGTCCGCGCCCGGATAGCCTCCGGCGCGCTCGCCGCCGGGGCGGCGCGCGCGGCCGATCGTCCATGCGAGATCGGCCTCGATCGGCGTCGTAACCGGATCGAGCTCGTTGCCGTACAGGCAAAGACCCGCCTCGAGGCGCAGCGTATCCCGCGCGCCGAGACCCGCCGGCGCGACGCCGGGCTGCGCGAGCAAACGCCGCGCAGCCGCTTCGGCGCGCTCCGCGGGCAGCGAGATCTCGAAGCCGTCCTCGCCGGTATAGCCGGAGCGGCTGACGATGCACTCGGTTCCGAAAGCCTCGATACGGCGAATGTCCATGAACTCGAGCGCCGCGGCATCGGGCGCGACGGCCGCGAGCACGTCCGCCGCGCGCGGGCCTTGCAGCGCGAGCAGCGCGCGGTCGGTCAGCATCCGGACCGTGCATTCGAGATCGTCTCGCGCGGCGACATGCGCCTCGAGATGCGCGAGATCATCCGCCTTGCACGCAGCGTTCACGACGAGCAGGTAGCCGTCGTCGAGCCGTGCGGCCATCAGATCGTCGCGCACACCGCCCGCGTCGTTCGTCAGCAGCGCGTAGCGTTGGCGGCCGGACCGCAAACCGATCAGGTCGGCGGGCATCAGCGCTTCGAGCGCCGCGGCGGCATCACGGCCGGTCACGAGGATCTGGCCCATGTGCGACACGTCGAAAAGGCTCGCGTGCTCGCGCGTATGCGTGTGCTCTTGGACGATGCCCGCCGCATAGCTCACCGGCAGCGCGTAGTCCGCGAACGAGACCATGCGCGCGCCGAGCTCGCGGTGCAGCGCGTAAAGCGGCGTACGCAGATCAGTGCTCGATTCGTTCATTCGTTCCAGGCCCGGTATCGACGTGGAGATCCACCATCAGCTCGTTCGCGAGTCGCTCGAGATCGGCACGCAGCGCTTCGGCATCGCCGCCTTCGGGCAGCATCAGCGCGGCGCGGGCCCGAAACAGCAGCTCGCCCGACATCGACGCGCTCTCGACCTCGGTCTCGAGCTCCTCGATGTTCACGCCGTGCCGCGCGAGCACGGCCGACACGTCGCGGACGATGCCCGGCCGGTCCTGGCCGACCAGCTCGAGCTCGAACCGCGGCCGCGCGTCGGCGGCGCGCGCCTCGCCGCGCTCGACCGTCACGTGCAGCCCCTCGACGTCGAGCTCCTCGAGCGCACGCTCGAGCGCGTTCAACGACGCCTCCGGCACGTCGAGCAGAACGACGCCGGCGAAACGCCCGGCGAGATGCGCAAACCGGCTCTGCTGCCAGCTCGCGCCGTGCTCGCGTGCGCGCTCCGACACGCGGGCAACGACGCCGGGGCGATCGACGCCGTTCAGCGTCACGACGAGCGGCACCGTCATGATGCACCTCCAGCCGACGACTCTTCCGCAGCATACGCTTCGATCGGCGGACACGTGCAGACCAGATGCCGATCACCGTATGCGTTGTCGACCCGGCCGACCGGCGGCCAGTATTTCGCGTGCCGCAGCGACGGCAGCGGGAACACGGCCTGCTCTCGCGTGTAGCTGCGCTGCCAGTCGTCGACGAGATCCGCCGCCGTATGCGGCGCGTTCGCGAGCGGGTTGTCGTCGGAGCTCGAAACGCCATTCGCGATCGCGTCGATCTCCTCGCGAATCCGGATCATCGCATCGCAGAACCGGTCGAGCTCCTCGAGCGACTCGCTCTCGGTCGGCTCGATCATCAACGTGCCCGCAACCGGAAACGACATCGTCGGTGCATGGAAGCCGAAGTCGACGAGCCGTTTCGCGACGTCGTCGACGGTGACGCCGGTGAGCTGTTTCAGCGGCCGCAGGTCGAGGACGCACTCGTGCGCGACCATGCCGTTCTGGCCGACATAGAGCACCGGATAATGCGGCGCGAGACGGCTCGCGATGTAGTTCGCGTTCAGAATCGCAACCTGCGTCGCCTTGCGGAGCCCGGCGGCGCCCATCAGCCGGATATACGCCCAGCTGATCGGCAGGATGCTCGCGCTGCCGTAAGGCGCGGCCGAGACCGCGCTGCCGCCCGGGACACCAGCGACGCCGTGGCCCGGCAGGAACGGCGCGAGGTGCGCCTTCACGGCGACCGGCCCGACGCCCGGTCCGCCGCCGCCGTGCGGGATGCAGAACGTCTTGTGCAGGTTCAGGTGCGACGCGTCGCCGCCGATCTCGGCGAGCTTCGCGAGGCCGACCATCGCGTTCAGGTTCGCGCCGTCGATGAACACCTGCCCGCCCGCAGCGTGCACGATCTCGCAGAGCTCGCGGACGGCGCTTTCGAACACGCCGTGCGTCGACGGATAGGTCAGCATGAACGCAGCGAGCCGCGGTGCGTGCTCGGCGGCCTTCGCGCGCAAGTCCTCGACGTCGACGTTGCCGTCGTCGTCGCACGCGACGACGACGACCCTGAGGCCCGCGAGCTGCGCGCTCGCCGGATTCGTGCCGTGCGCCGAGCTCGGAATCAGACACACGTCGCGCTGCCCATCGCCGCGGCTCTCGTGATATGCACGAATCGCGAGGAGCGCCGCGTACTCGCCCTGCGAGCCCGCGTTCGGCTGCAGCGACACCGCGTCGTAGCCGGTGCAGGCCGCGAGCATCCGCTCGAGCTCGCCGATCAGACGGCGGTAGCCTTCCGTCTGCTCCTTGGGCGCGAACGGATGGAGCGCGTTGAATCCCGCCCAGCTGATCGGCAGCATCTCCGCCGCGGCGTTCAGCTTCATCGTGCACGAGCCGAGCGGGATCATCGTGCGATCGAGCGCGAGATCCTTGTCGGCAAGCCGGCGGATGTAGCGCAGCATCTCCGTCTCGGAGTGATAGCGGTTGAAGACGGGATGCGTCAGGTACGGCGTGCGGCGCTCGAGCGCCGAGGGCAGCAGCGCCGCCGCGCGCGATTCGACGTCCGCGAAGGCGAGGCCGCGCGCTGCCGCATCGCCGCCAGCCGGCGCGAAGACCTGCCACAGCGCCTCGACGTCGGCCGGCGTCGTCGTCTCGTCGAGCGAGATGCCGACCCGGTCCGCATCGATCTCGCGCAGGTTCATCCGCCGCTCCCGCGCCGCCGCGTGCAGCTCGGCGGCCTTGCCGGCCGCACGGATCGTCAGCGTATCGAACCCCGTCTCGTTCTCGATCGTATAGCCGAGCTCGCGGAGGCCCGCCGCGAGCGCGGCGGTCAGCCGCTGCACGCGCTCCGCGATGCTCCGCAGCCCGCGCGGCCCGTGGTAGCACGCATAGAACGCGGCAATCACCGCGAGCAGCACTTGCGCCGTGCAGATGTTGCTCGTCGCCTTCTCGCGGCGGATATGCTGCTCGCGCGTCTGGATCGCGAGGCGATACGCGGGATCGCCGCGCCGGTCGATCGACATGCCGACGAGCCGTCCAGGCAGCTGCCGCGTGAGCTCGGAGCGCGCCGCGATATACGCCGCGTGCGGGCCGCCGAACCCGAGCGGTACGCCGAAGCGCTGCGTCGAGCCGACCGCGACGTCGGCGCCGAGCTCGCCCGGCGGCGTCAGCAACGTCATCGCAAGGAGGTCCGCCGCGATGACGGCGAGGCCGCCCTGCCTTTGCACGCGCCCGATCGCGGCGCGGTGATCGAGCACATCGCCGTTCGCGCCCGGGTACTGAAACAGTGCGCCGAAGCAATCGATGCCGTCGAGGTCCGTCGCCGGATCGCCGATCACGAGCTCGTAGCCGAGGGGCCGCGCACGCGTGCGCAGCACCTCGAGCGTCTGCGGCAAGACGTCATGCGAGACGAAGAAGCGCATGCTCTTGCTCTTGCTGACGCGTCGGCACAACGTCATCGCCTCGGCCGCGGCCGTCGCCTCGTCGAGCAGCGACGCGTTCGCGACCGGCAGCCCGGTCAGATCGCTGACCATCGTCTGAAAAACGAACAGCGCTTCGAGCCGGCCTTGCGAGATCTCCGGCTGGTACGGCGTATAGGCCGTGTACCAGCTCGGGTTCTCGAGCACGTTGCGTTGGATGACGGGCGGCAGATGCGTGCCGTAGTAGCCGAGGCCGATGAACGATTTGAAGACCTGATTCGCGCCTGCGATCTCGCGCAGCTCCGCGAGCACGCCCGCCTCGTCGATGCCGGCCGGCAGATCGAGCGGCGCGCGGCTCCTGATATCCGCGGGCAGGGCCTGGTCTACGAGGGTCTCGAGGCTGTCGAGCCCGAGCACGGCGAGCATCTGCTCGATTTGCTCGTCGCTCGGGCCGATATGGCGGTCGGCGAAGCGAGCGGTGTCGAGCGTCGAGCGAGCGTCTTCCCGAATGGCGTCCACGTCGTTCCTTCCGTCGCGCCGCGCTTACGAGCTCGCGGTAAGCTGCTCGTACGCCGCCTGGTCGAGCAAGGTGTCGAGCGCGCTCGGATCGTCCGGTTTCACCTTCAGCATCCAGCCCGCCCCCATCGGATCGCTGTTCACGGTCTCGGGCGCCGAGCCGAGCGCGTCATTGACCGCAACGACCTCCCCCGAGAGCGGCATCTTGATATCCGCCGCGGCCTTCACGGACTCGATGACGACGGCCTCCTCGCCCTGATCGAGCCGGCTGCCGACCTCGGGCAGCTGCACGAACACGATGTCCCCGAGATGCTCCTGCGCGTAGTGCGTAATCCCGATCGTCGCGGTTTCGTCCTCTTCGAGACGCACCCATTCGTGCTCGGTCGTGTACTTGGTGACGCTCATTCCGGCTTCCTTTCGTTTCACGCATGCGGCCTCGCGCCGCAGCCTGCTCCCAAGATACCGCGGACCGCGCAGAAAGAAAGCCGTTGTACCATTCGGTGCTCGACGACATCCGCGACCGCACGCGCGAGGATCAAAAGCTCCAACAATTACCCGCGGGGGAACATTCCGATGGACGTATCCAAGTTTCGCTTCACTTTTTTTGCGGCCGCTGCGGCGCTCGCCGCTGCATTGCTGCCCGGGTCCGCGTCGTTCGCGCAGGCGGACGACGGGCTGCGCATCGGCTTCATCGGGGCCGGGCGGATGGGCGGGCCGCTGGGGCTGCGCTTTGCCGAGGCGGGCCACGAGGTTTTCTTCTCGTCGCGCAACCCGGAGGAGCTGACGGCGCTGGTCGAGCAGGCGGGCGGGAACGCCCAAGCAGGCTCGCCGGAGCAGGCGGCCGAGTTCGGCGACGTCGTGATCATCGCCGTCCCGTACGGCGCCCTGCCCGAGGTCGGCGAACGCTACGGCCACTTGCTACAGGGCAAGGTCGTGATCGACCTCGGCAATCCGCGCGAGGACCGGGACGGGCCGATGGCCCGCGACGCGCTCGCGAAAGGCACAGGGGTCGCGTCCGCCGAGTACCTGCCGGGCACGCGCCTCGTCCGCGCGTTCAACGCGATCAGCTTCGTCATGGTGCAGCAAGAGGCGCATCGAGAAGGCGAGCGGATCGGCGTCCCGATCGCGGGCGACGACGCGGAAGCCGTCGCGATCGCCGAGCGGCTCGTACGGGACGCGGGCTTCGATCCGGTCGTCGTCGGCTCGCTCGAGACGGCCGCGCGGTTCGACGCCGGCACGAGCGTCTACGTGCGCGGCATGACGGCGCGGGAACTCCGCGACGCGCTCGATCTGGAGTAGCATCGGACGACGGCCCCGCCACTCCGTTTCGCCGTTCGCCGCAGCGGCCGCCGCCCGGTCGCCGCCTCGGGTCACCGGGACGCGGCGGCGATAAGGGGAACGCTCGTGCACTTCAAGACCTGGCATGCGATCGCCCTCTTGGCCGCGGTGAGTCTCGCGGTCACGATGGAGGAAGTGACCCGCGACACGCGCTTCACGTTGCAGGCGCTGAGCCTCGCGGCCGGGGTTGCGGCGCTGTCGCTAATGGGCGCGGCGGCGCTGCTCGGCGGTCGCTTCAAGGTCGTGGAATCGATCTTCGGCGGCCTCGACCGGGTATACCTCACACATAAATGGCTCGGCGTCTGGGCGCTCGCGTTCGCGTCGTTCCACTTGGCGCTTCCGGCCGAGCACGACGACTGGTTCACAATGCCGATCCTCGGCCTGCCGCCGTTCGTCACGCGGCTCGTTCGCCAGCTCGCGTTCCTCGCGCTGATGCTGATCGTGATGCTCGCGCTGAACCGGAGGATCCGGTACAGCGTCTGGCGCTGGTGGCACAAGCTGTCCGGGCCGTTGTTCGTGATCGTCGTGCTGCACTGGCTCAGCATCCGCTCGCCGATCGCGCTCGACGAGCCGGCGGGCATGTGGCTCGCGGCGATGTCCGCGCTCGGCGTCGCGGGCGCGGGCTACAAGCTGCTGCTTTATCCGTTCGTCGCGCGGCACGGCCGCTATCGCGTCGTCGCCGTCTCGCCCGGGCCATCCGCAATGCATCTCGAGCTCGAGCCCGTCCGGCGTCCGATCGCTTTCGAGGCCGGCCAGTTCGGTTTCGTCAGGATGAGGGAGGACGGGCTGCGCGAGCCTCATCCGTTCACGATCGCGCAAAGCCGCGAGCGCGACGGTCGCGTGCACCTGCTGATCCGTGCGCTCGGGGACTACACGACCAAGCTCGTCGCCGAAACCGCGCCCGGCATGCACGCGGAGATCTACGGCCCGTACGGCCGGTTCGAGCGCCACCCCGGCCGGCACGAGGTCTGGATCGCCGGAGGCGTCGGCATCTCGCCGTTCATCGCGTGGCTCGACGATCCCAACGCCGGCGGCTTCGACAACGTGACCCTGTTCTACTTCTTCACGCCGGGACGCGAATTCCCGAGCGCCGAGGTCGTGGGCCGGCTCGCGGCGGAGCGCGGGGCCGCGTTCGTCCCGGTCCCCGACGGCCCGCCGAGCCCCACGCTCGACGAGCACCTCGGCCGGGTCACGCGAGCCGGCGACCCTGCGGACGTCGTCGTCAGCTTCTGCGGCCCGCGCGGTCTGCTCGACGCGGTGCGTGAACGGCTGCGCGCGGCCGGGATCCCCGACTCGAACCTCCGTCACGAGCACTTCGAGCTGCGGTGATCCGCACGGCCGGCGGCTACTGCGCGAGGTAACCCCCGTCTACCGCGTAATACGCGCCGGTCACGAACGACGCCTTGTCGGACGCGAGCCACAGCACGAGCTCCGCGACCTCGTGCGCTTCGCCGAGTCGGCCGATCGGATGCATGCCGACGAGCGCGTCGAGCAGCTTCGCGTCGAGATCCGCGATCAGCGGCGTCTTGATGAACCCGGGACCGACGGCGTTCACGCGGATGCGGTCGGGCGCATGCTCGAGCGCGGCGTTCTTCGTCAAACCGACGAGGCCGTGCTTTGCGGCGACGTAGGCCGAGGAGTTGCGGAACCCGACCTGACCGAGTATCGACGCCATGTTAACGATCGACCCGCCGCCCGCGGCCTTCATCGCCGGGATCTGATAGCGCATCCCGTAGAACGCGCCGGACAGATTGATCGCGATGACCTTGTCCCAGCCGTCGATCGGATACTCGCCGACCGGCGCGGACGGGCCGCCGATCCCCGCGTTGTTGACCGCGATATGCAGCGCGCCGAACCGATTCGTCGCTTCGCGCACGAGCGCTTCGTTGTCCGCGGCGCTCGCGACGTCGGCGCGGAAGAACACGGCCTCTGCGCCGCCCGACGTCAGCCGGCGCACGGTCTCGGCGCCGCCCTCCTCGTCGACGTCGGACACGACCACTCGCGCCCCGGCCTCGGCCAGCTTCTCGGCGACTGCGCGGCCGATGCCGCTGCCCGCACCCGTGACGATCGCAACCCTGTTCTCCAGCATGACTGCCCTCCTCCGAGATTCGTGTCGGACACCCTTGCCCGTCCTGCGACGGGCGCGCTTACTCGCTCGGGCTGAGCCGCTCCAGATATTCGCGCTCCCTCGTATCGAGGCTCTGCGGTCCATACTCCTCGACTTTGCGCATGATCCTGTCGAGCTCCTCGCGGTTCACCGGGTGCAGCGACTCACGCGGGATGCTGCGCCACCGCTCGATATCGGAGCGCGTCGCGCGCGAGAAGCTCGGGGACGCTTTCTTCTTGAAGCGCTGCGCCGGCGACCGCTGCTCGAGGATCTTCAAATAGATCCAGCCGCCGGCGAGGCCGCCGAGATGCGCAAAATGCGCGATGCCGCCGCCGCTCGTGAGCCCGCCGTAGATCGAGTATGCGGCGAGCAGCACGATGAACCAGCGCGCCTCGATTGGGATCACGCCCCAAAAATAGATGCGGTCGCGCGGCCAGAACCTCGCGAAGCCGATCAGCACGCCGAAGACGGCGCCCGATGCGCCGACGACCGGCGCATACGGCTCGAAGAACACCGACGCGAGCGCCGCAACGACCGCGCTCGTGAAATAGAGCCCGAGAAAGCGGCCGCTGCCGAGCACGCTCTCGAGCCGCGGCCCGAAGAAGAACAGGCCTATCATGTTGAACAGCAGGTGCAGGACGTCGGCATGCAGGAACGCATACGTCACGATCGTCCACGGGCGCTGCAGGATGTATGCCGGCACGAGCACGAGCGCGTTCACGAATGCGGCGAGCGCCGGCGATTGCTCCGCGACGACGAGGACGAGGAACATGGCGATATTGGCGATGAGTAGGCGGCGGGCCCAGAACGTCACGGTGCAAAGTCCTCCTGCAAATCGTCATACGCTCGAGACGGGCACCGAGATATGGGCATCGGACGCCCGTCGACCCTTGGGACCGTCGGGTCCGTCAGGGCCGGTGTGCCCGGCGCAAGTGCGTATGGGAGCGCCATGCGCGAAACCCGGAAGGCCGTTTGCCGGCGCCTCGAGACTCGGGCCAGTATAGCGCCGAGAACGGAAGGCACGCGTTCGCGGCAGGAGAACTTTGCAATGACGACGATCCTCGGCATCTCGGGCAGCCTACGAAGCGGCTCGTACAACACGGCGCTGTTAAACGCTGCGCAGAAGGAGACGATCCCGGGCGTCGAGATCGAGGCCGCGTCGATCAAGGGAATTCCGCTCTATGACGGCGACGTCGAGGCCGAAGGCATACCGCACGAGGTCGCGACACTGAAAGAACGAGTCGCGCAGGCCGACGGCCTCCTGCTCGTCACGCCCGAGTACAACAACTCGATACCGGGACCGTTCAAGAATGCGATCGACTGGATATCCCGGCCGTCGTCCGACGTGCCGCGGATTTTCCACGGCCTGCCCGTCGCCGTGATCGGCGCATCGCCGGGTGCTTTCGGCACGACGTCCGCGCAAACCGCATGGCTGCCCGTGCTGCGAACATTGCGCACGCGGCCATGGTTCGAAGGCAGACTGATGGTTTCGCGTGCTAACCAGGTCTTCGACGACAACGGCGAGCTCGTCGACGACGAGATACGCAAGCGCCTGCGCGAGTTCATCGAGGGATTCGCACGCTTTGCCGCAGCATTCGGCAGGCGCGGCCAGCGCGCTTGACGCACTCCCTTCTTTCAGCGCGGTTCGTTACGGTACGAGGACGGCGGCGCCGGTGAAGCGGCCGGCGCGCAGGTCCTCGAGCGCGGTGTTCGCGTCCTCGAGGCGGTAAACCTTCGTCGTCGTGCGGACCGGCACCTGCGGTGCGAGCGCCATGAACGCGTCGCCGTCCGCGCGCGTCAGGTTCGCGACGGACGACACGGAGCGTTCGCCCCAAAGCAGCGCGTACGGAAACTGCGGAATATCGCTCATGTGAATCCCGCCGCAGACGACGTTGCCGCCCGGCGCGACGGCCGCGAGCGCGGCCGGCACGAGCTCGCCGGCCGGCGCAAAGATCAACGCCGCATCGAGAGGCTCGTCCGGCCGCTCGTCCGAGCCGCCGGCCCACGCGGCGCCGAGCTCGCGCGCGAACTGCTGCGCGGCGGTGTCTCCGGGCCGCGTGAACGCATACAGCGTTCGGCCCTGATGCCGCGCGATCTGCGCAACGATGTGCGCCGCCGCACCGAAGCCGTAGACGCCGAGCCGCTGCGCGTCGCCGGCCTTCGTCAACGTGCGGTAGCCGATCAGGCCCGCGCAAAGCAGCGGCGCCGCGGACACGGGATCGTACTCCGGCGGAATCGGCACGCAGAAGGCTTCGTGCGCAACGGTGTACTCCGCATAGCCGCCCGGCAGCTGGTAGCCGGTGAAGCGCGCGTCCGCGCACAGATTCTCGCACCCGGTGCGACAGTAACGGCAGTGCCCGCACGTGCGGCCGAGCCACGGGACGCCGATTCGGTCGCCGGGCCGAAAGCGCGCGGCGCCGTCGCCGACGGCTTCGACGCGGCCGACGATCTCGTGACCCGGCACGAGCGGCAGCGCGGGCTCCGGCAGCTCGCCGTCGATGATATGCAGATCCGTGCGGCAGACGGCGCACGCCTCGACGCGCAGCAGCACCTCGCGCGGGCCCGGCGCAGGCACTGGCAGCGAGCGCAGCTCGAGGCCGGCGCCCGGCGCCGGGAGCACCATTGCGCGCATGCGTTGATCGTCACGTGCCACGGGCGAATTGTAACCGCGTCGGGCGCCGCCTCAGTGCCCGCGCACGCCGAGCGACGCGTAGATGCTGCCGACCGCTTCGCGATAGCGTTGCGGCGAGAACTCGCTGACGACCCTGTCTCGCGCCCGCTCGCCGACGCAGCGCACCGCGCCGTCGGGCAAGTCGCGTATCCGACGCAGGAGCGCTGCGAGCTCGTCCGTGGCGCCGGCCGTGAACGTCCAGCCGGTCTCCTCGTCCTCGACGAGCTCGGGCAGACCGCCGAGCCGCGACGAGACGACCGGCTTGCCGAGGGCGAAGGCCTCGAGCACCGACAATGGGGCGTTCTCGTACCACTCGGACGGCACGACCACGGCGCGCGCCGCGGCGATCGCGTGCTCGAGGTCCTCCCCAGTCAGGAACCCGAGGAAGCGCGCGTCCGCGCCTAGCGATTCCGCGAGGCTCTTCAGCCGGTCGGCCTCCGGCCCCGTGCCGATCATATCGATACCAACCTGCGCGGCGGCGACGGCGCGCACGAGGGTATGTACGCCCTTCTCGGCGGACAGCCGACCGAAATACACGAAGCGCCGCCCCGGCTCGGGTCTCGGGCGCGCGCCGGATGCATCGACGAAGTTCGGCACGTAGCTGAACTGCGCCCCGTGGAACCCCCACTCGGCGAGCTTCTGCAGATAAAACCGGCTCGGCACGATGAAGCGGTCGACGTTGTCGACATAGCTGCGCAAGAGCCGATGCAGATAGCTCTCGGCCATCACGAGCACGCTCATCGCGAAGCTGCCTTTCACGCATCTTCTGAGCGCGACGTGATAGAGCCCGCCGCGCCGGCAGCGCTCGCAGATCTCGCCGCGGCTCAGCATCGAGTAGGCCGGGCACGCGAGCTTCAGGTCGTGCAGGGTCATGACGAGAGGGACTCCCCTGCGCTTGACGACCGACAGGATCGACGGCGACAGGTGGTGGTAAATGTTGTGCGCGTGACAGACGTCCGGCGCAACGCGCTCGATCAGCGCGTCGATCTTGCTCCGCGCCTCGACCGAATAAAGGCTCTTCAAGCCCTTGCGCACCCGCTCGCCGAAAGCGTAGCGGCGCCCGAGCTCGATCTCCTCGACGAAGTGCTCGCTCCAGGCCGACCCGCGATTGCTCGGGTGCTGCATGCAGAACGGCACGACGGCCCAGCCGTCGGCCGCAAAGAGATCGTTGTGGCGCAGGAAAACGACCTCCGCTCCTCCGCGCGGATAGTAGTAGTTGTTGACGGAGAGCAGAGTCGGGGGCATGCCGATCACCCGCTGCCGTGCATCTCGTAGGACTGGAGGCTCACGTCGGGCCGGCCGGCAGAGCGTGGAAAGATCGTTGTTGTTCTGCTCGCCCGGGCCGGCCCCGTCAAGCAACTTCCATACCCGGCCGGGGACGCCCAGGTATCGGAGGCACGCCGATCGTCCGCCGCTTCGCGCCTCCCAAAGTTTGGAACGCGTTCTCGGGAAAATGCGTGCCTGGCACGAATTTCTTGGAAAAGCGTGCCTGGCACGAATTTCAGGCGGTGCGTCTGGCGAACGAGTAGTAGAGCACCGGAATCACGACGAGGGTCAGCAGCGTCGACACGAAGATGCCGAAGATCAGCGACACGGCGAGCCCGCTGAAGATCGGGTCGTCGAGGATGAAGAACGCGCCGAGCATGGCCGCGAGCGCCGTCAACGCGATCGGCTGCGCGCGCACCGCGGCCGCGCGGATCACCGCCTCCTCGAACGATGTGCCCGCCGCGATGTCGTGCCGAATGAAGTCGACGAGCAGGATCGAGTTGCGGACGATTATTCCGGCGAGCGCGATCATCCCGATCATCGACGTCGCCGTGAACTCCTTGTCGAGCAGCGCATGCCCCGGCATGACGCCGATGATCGTCAACGGAATCGACGCCATGATGATCAGCGGTACGAGATACGAGCGAAACTGCGCGACGACGAGAAGGTAAATCAGAATCAATCCGACGCCGTACGCGAGCCCCATGTCGCGGAACGTCTCGTACGTGATCTGCCACTCGCCGTCCCATTTGATGCCGTAGTCGTACCGGCTCTCCGGCTGCCCGGTGAAGTGCTGGTCGATGCCGTTGCCGACATCGTCCCAGCCGGCGATCTCGCGAACCATCGAGAACATGCCGTACAGCGGGCTATCGAGATCGCCGGCCATATCGCCGGTCACATAGACGACCGGCAGCAAGTCCTTGTGATAGATCGTCTGCTCCCACTCGGTCTGCGAGACTTCGACGATCTCCGCGAGCGGCACGAGGTTTCCGCCGCGGCCTTGCACCCGCAGCATCAGAACGCTGTCGAGATCCGCCTTGTCCGCGACCGGCAGCTCGAGCCTGACCGGAATCGGATTGCGCTGATGGTCGTCGTGCAGATACACGACGTCCTCGCCGCCCAGTGCGGCGGTTAGCGCCGCGGCGACGCTCGCCTGCGGCACGCCGAGGAGCGCCGCCTTCTGACGATCGACGTCGACGACGATCCGCGGCGCGGCCGTCTCGACGCTCGTGTCCGTGTCGACGATATCGGTCGTCGACGCGAAAAGATCATGCACCGCCGCCGCGAGCCGCTGCTGCCCCGCGTAGTCCGGCCCGTAGATCTCGGCGACGAGCGGCGCCTGCACCGGCGGCCCGGGCGGCACCTCGACGACCTTGACCGACGCGCCGTAGCGCGCGGCGATCTCGACCAGCGGCGCGCGCACGGCGAGCGCGATGTCGTGGCTTTGCAGGTCCCGCTCGGTTCGATCGACGAGATTGACCTGGATGTCGCCGACGTTCGCGCCTTCACGCAGATAGTACTGGCGGACGAGCCCATTGAAGTTGATCGGCGCGGCGGTGCCGGCATAAACCTGGAAGTCCGTGACCTCGGCGCGCGTGCGCAGATACGCGGCCATGTCCGCGAGAACACGCGCCGTCTGCTCGACCGTCGTGCCCTCGGGCATGTCGACGACGACCTGGAACTCCGACTTGTTGTCGAACGGCAGCATCTTCATCACGACCCACGTGAGCCCGACGAGGCTCACGGCGGCGGCGATCGCGACGCCGACGCCGGCGTAGAGCCAGCGCCGGTGCCGCTTCGCGCGCCGGTCCGTGCCGAGGAACGGGCCGATGCTCGCGCGCGCGATCCGCTCCACGCGGCGCTCGCGGCTGCCGTCCAGGCCGGCTCCGCCCCGCTCGGGCGGCCCGTCGGCCGGATGCGCGTGCCGGCGCAGCAGCTTCAGGCTCGCCCACGGCGTGAACACGAGCGCGACCGCGAGCGACAGCAGCATGCCCGTGCTCGCGTTGATCGGGATCGGGCTCATGTACGGCCCCATCAGCCCGCTGACGAACGCCATCGGCAGCAGCGCGGCGATCACGGTGAACGTCGCGAGGATCGTCGGCCCGCCGACCTCGTCCACGGCCGGCGGGATCGCGTCGAGCAGGTTCTGCCGGCCTCCCGCCATATGGCGATGGATGTTCTCGACGACGACGATCGCGTCGTCGACGAGGATGCCGATCGAGAAGATCAGCGCGAAGAGCGACACGCGGTTGATCGTGAAGCCCCACGCCCACGACGCGAACAAGGTCAGCGCGAGCGTGATCACGACGGCCGCGCCGACGATGATCGCTTCGCGCCAGCCGAGCGCGACGACGACGAGCAAGATGACCGATCCCGTCGCGAAGATCAGCTTGTGAATCAGCTGCTCGGCCTTGTCGTTCGCCGTCTGCCCGTAGTTGCGGGTGACCGTCGCCTCGACGCCGTCCGGGATGTGCGTGCCGCGCAGCGCGGCGATCCGCCCGATCACCGCGTCCGCGATCTCGGCCGCGTTCGTGCCGGGTTTCTTTGCGACGGCGATCGTCACGGCCGGCGCGTCGATGCCGGGCGAAAGCCCCTTCGCCGCAGCGGCCTTGCCGGTGCCGAACCAGACGTACTGCTCGGGCTGATCGGGCCCGGCGACGACGTCCGCGACGTCGTCGAGATACACCGGCCGGTCGTTGCTGACGCCGACGACGAGCTCGGCGACGTCGTCCGCGCTCGCGAGAAACGTGCCGGCCGTGACCGGCGTGTACGCGTTGTCGGCGACGATCGCGCCCGCGTGCGCGACGGCGTTGCTCCCGGTCAGCGCCGCGCGCAGCGCGTCGAGCGAGAGCCCGTGGGCCGCCATCCGCTGCGGATCGAGCTTCACGTGCACGACCCGCTCCGGCGCGCCGACCGTGTAGACGTCGCGCGTGCCCGCCACCCGTTTGATCTCGGCCTCGATCGAGTGCGCGACGCGCGCGAGATCGTGCGCCCCGCGCTCGGGATCCTCGGTCCACAGGGTGATCGTCGCGATCGGCACGTCGTCGATCCCCATCGGCTTCACGAGCGGCGGCAGCACGCCGACGCCGGGCGGCAGATAGTCCTGGTTCGAGAAGACGGCGTTGTAGAGCCTGACGATCGACTCGGTGCGGGGCTCGCCGACCGCGAACTGCACGGTCAGCACGGCCATGCCGGGCCGGGAAACGGAGTACGTGTGCTCGACGCCTTCTATCTCCGCGAGCACTTGCTCCATCGGCACGGCAACGACGTTCTCGACCTCGACGGCGCTCGCACCGGGGAACGGCACGAACACGTTCGCGAACGTCACGTCGATCTGCGGCTCCTCTTCACGCGGCGTCACGAGCACGGCGAAAAGGCCGAGCAGCAGCCCGGCGAGCGCGAGCAGCGGCGTGATCTTCGAATCCTGGAAGCGGCGGGCAATCGAGCCCGACAGCCCGAGCCTGCCGTCGTGCACGCCGGTGCTCATGACGCGGTGCTCGTCGGCGCGCTCATTCGCGCTCTGCGACGTCCTGTCGCTCCTTGACGTAGATGCCGGCCGCGACGGGATCGAGCGCGACGAGCTCGCCGGCGTCGAGACCGGCGAGCACCTCGACGTCGCCGCCATATTCGCGGCCAACGCGGACCTGCCGTAACGTCACGCGCTCGTCGTCAGCGACGTAGACCGCGGAGAGCTCGCTGCGCCGGACGATAGCCTCGGCGGGCACGAGGAACCGGCGGCTCTCGCCGACGACGAAACCGACCTTGACGTACATGCCGGGAAACAGCGCGACGCGGCCTTCCGGCAGATTCACGCGCACGCGGAACGTGTTCGTGACCGGATCCGCGACCGGGAAGAACGTCAGGCTCTCGGCGGGCACGCGCTCGTCGCCGACGTACACGAACGCTCGGCCGATCGCGCGGAGCGGCTCGAACATGCTTTGCGGAACGTCGACGTTGACGCGCAGCGACTCGAGCGAGAGCCCGCTCATCAACGGCTGCCCCGGCGCGACCGTCTCGCCGACCTCGACGTGCCGCTCCGAGACGATGCCGGCGTACGGCGCACGCACCTCGGTGTAATCGAGCTGCTCCTCGGCTCTTGCAACCGCCGAGCGCGCCGCCTCGCGACGCGCCGCGGCAGCCTCGCGGTTCGCCTGGGCCTGCTCGAAGCGCGCACGCGACACCGTCTCGTTGCGGAACATGCTCGCGACGCGCTCGTACTCCTGCTCGGCCTCGGCGAACCGCGCCTCGGCTTCCTCGAGCGCGGCCGCCGCCGCGCGCAGCGCCGCCTGCTGCTCCGCGTCGGTGAAGCGCATGATCACGGCGCCCGCCTCGACGAAATCGTTCACGTCGTACAGCACCTCGGCGACGCGGCCGGTCGTCTGCGCGGAGACCGTCGCGCGATTCACGGCCTCGACGGTTCCGTCGAAGACACGCTCGCGCGGCGCCTGCTCGTAGCGCGCCTCCGCGGTCGGGAACGGAAGCTCCGGCGCCGCGAGCGCCGGTGCGATAGCGCCCATCGCGACGGCCATAGTCTTCGCTATGTAGATGGTCCAACCGGCGGCGACAGCGGGAATCCTGTTCATCGGCTTCAACCTGGCGGATGCGTTACAACAGCCCGACCGCGTACGCGAGCCGATAGCGCGCGAGCGCGGCGTCGTAGCGTGCGGCATCGAAATTGTCGAGGCTCATCGTGCGCAGCATCTCGGCATCGAGCACTTCGCTGTTCGTGCCCTCGCCGTTCCGGTAGCGGTCCCGGGCGACGCGCAGATTCTCGTCGGCCTGCTCAAGCGCGCGCTCGGTTACGGTGATGCGCCGCTCGGTCTCGTCACGCGTCAGCCACGCCTGTCGCACCTCGAGCTCGATCAACGACTCGAGATCCCGCCTCTGCCGCTCGAGCGCCTGAGACTCGAGCGACAGCGCGCTCGCACGGCGGCGCGAGCGCCCGCCGTCGAACGCGCTCCACTGCACGCCGATGCCGAGCGACCAGTAGTCGTCGCGGCTCAGGAACTCGTTGTCGAGCCGCGTGTAGCCCGCGGTCAAAGCGAGCTGCGGTCGGGCCGCAGCGGCCGCGGACGCAGCCTCGGCGGCGAGCGCCGCCGCAGCCGAGCCGAGCCGTTGCGGCTCGGTGCGCAGCGCGAGCGCGAGTGCGGTCAATGCGTCGAGCGAGTGCTCGCCGATACGCGGGTCGACCGGCGGCAGCTCGTCGTCGAGATCGAACGGCTGGGCGAGGGCGCGGCCGAGCGCACGGTTATACGCGGCACGCGCGACGTCGAGCGCATTCTGCGCCTGCAGCCGGCGCTGCTCCGCATCCGCAACGGAGACGGACGCGGCGAGAAAGTCGTTGCGCGGCACGCTGCCCGCGCGGTACATGTCCTCGACTTCGCGCAGATGCGCCGTGAGGCTCGCGACGTTGCCGTCCGCAACCGCAAACGCGCTCTCGGCGCGCAGCACGCCGACGTAGCGCTCGGCCACCGTGAGCTTGACTCGCTGGGACAATGCGGCGGCGTCGTGCTCGGCAGCATCGCGGCTCGCGCGAGCCGCGTCGATCGCGGCGCGTGTCATTCCCGATGTGTAGAGCGGAACGCTCACCGTCGCCCCGACCATCACGAGCGTCGAGCCGTCGAGCAGCGGCATCTGCAGCGGCAGGCCCGCACCCGAGAGGTCGAATCGAGGCGTCTCGTCGAGCTCGACGGCGTTCACCATTGCGAGAAGCTGCGGTCGACGCTCCGCACGGGCGGCGCCGACGCCGACCTCCGCGGCCGCGACGCGGCTCGCCGCCGCGGCGAGCGCGAGATCGCGCTCGATCGCGAGGCGCCACGCGTCCTCGAGCGTCTCGCCGCCGGCCGCGACGGGCATCGCGACCGTGCCGAGCAGCGCGAGCGCGCCGAGCGCCTTGCTTCGAAATCGGTATCGACTCGCGGATCGCGAGGCGCTGCGAAGGCGTAGCGGGAGCCGTCGTGCGTGAAGTGTGCTCATGTCTCCTCTGCGCCTGACTGGTGATGCTCGGATCGAGTGCGCGCCGGCGATTCCGCGGCCGGCCGGGCCGCGAGAGCGCCGACCGCTCTCCGCGGGACCGATCTATCTCGGACCCGGTACGAGTATCGCCCTATTCGCGCCCCGTGTGCGAGACCACCGCGGCGCGCTCGGCCGCGATCTCGGCCTCCCGTCGCAGCCCGAGGCGCCGCATGACCATCGCCGCCGGACAAAAGCCCGTGAATGCCTGCTGGAACAGGTTCGCACCGATGAAGACGGTCAGCCACACGAAACCCGGATGCACCCAGTGCGTCAGCGCGACCGACAGAAGCACCATGACGCCCGCGACCGCGGCGACGCCGCGCTCTATCGAGAACCGGCTCCCGGCGGTAGGACTCGTCGTTGCCGTGCTCATCACTTCATCTCCTTTGTCGGATTCCCCGAAACTCCGCATATTAGACTTGGCTAAATTAAAAAGTTCTAATTCTTCAGACGGCGATGCTACGCCGAATATCCGACGGGACGATTCGGAGATGTACTTATCTTGGCCGAGATCCGGCCCGGGCTCGGCTCCTCGAGCCCGGCCTCTTTCGCGTGCGTCCAGGGCAGTAAATCTCGCGCAGCAGCGAAATAACGCGTAGAGCGTCGGTCGGCGCGAGCGAATAGTAGATCGTCTGCGCTTCGCGGCGAGTCTCGACGAGCCCTTCACGGCGCAGCACGGCAAGCTGTTGCGACAGCGCCGACTGACTCAACGGAATTTGCTCGTTCAGCTCCGAGACGGACATTTCCCTCCCGGCGAGCGTGCAGAGGATCAGCAGCCGGCTCTCGTTCGACAAAGCCCTCATCAACGCAGCGGCGTCCGCCGCCCGATCTCGCAGACGCTCGAGGTCCTTTCTGCTCAACGGCGGAAGGGTCGCGTGCTTCGCGCTCATTCGTAGGTGGATTGCGACCGGGCCGGCCCCGGGAGTTGGACATAGCGTACCCGCAGCAAGGTCGAAAGGCACTTCGCACGCGACCGAGAGTACGCGCGGGACTCGCGGGCTCGCCTGGTCCCATGAACTGGAGTAATGTTGCGCCCCCGATTTCACGCGGCCTTTTCGCCGGGAGTGCTCTGCATGATCGCCGCCCCCTCGCGCGCAGTTGTCTGCGCCCTCGTCCTTTCGACATTATTCGGTACCGCCGCCGCCCAATCGCTGCAGCCCTTTCAGCAGGAAGCGCTGGACAGGATTCTCGCGACCGTCGACCCGTCGATCCGGCCGATGATGCGCGCCCAGCTCGGCCCGACGCTCGCACTGCTGAACGAGGAGCAGGTCGCGATGATGCTCGAGTCGTTCACCGGGCAGGACGAGCCGGACGCGCCGGACGTCGAGCCGGCGGGCGCATCGGCCGAGGATCTCGCATACAACCGCGCGCAGTACGAGCCGATGATCCGCAGCGCGTGGCAGGCCGACAAAGCGTTCGACGACTTCGTGACCGAGAAGCTCGCCGAGCACTGCCCCGCGGACGGCCGCTTCGCGGTGTTCGGCTCCGGATGGCGCTACGAGGTGTATCCGCTCGCGCCGACGTGGGCGAGCGTCTCGGACAATGTCGAACTGGCCGTCGAGATCATCGGCGGATCGTACGCGCCGCAGGACGGCCGTTACGATTTCGACTTCTCGGACGTGCGGCTCGAGTTCGATCGCGGCGCCGTCGAGCGCGCAATCGCCGCGGCGTGCACGGAGTACGTCGCGATCGGCGAAGCATTCCTCCGCGACGCGCGGGCGGACGCGAGCGGCGGCGACGTGCCGCCGAACGGGATGCGGATCGAGGGCAGCGCGAACGCGAAAGTCAGCGCCGTCCGCGAGCGGCTCGAGGCCAGCCTCAACGCCGAAGCGCCGAACGGCAACAACGCCGTGCTCTTGGCGCTGCTGAACGGCCGCCCCGTCGGCCGTTGAGCCGCCGGCGCCTCGGCAGCTTTAATTCGTGCCAGGCACGAATTTTCTAGAAATTCGTGCCTGGCACGATTTTTCGCGACGCCTGCTCAGAACGTGTAGTTCAGGCCGACCGTGAAGCGCCGGCCGAGGATGTCGTAAAGCCCGGTGTTGATGCCGAGGCCGACACCCGTGCGGCCGATGCCGCCCGGCGCGATGACCGGGTCTCTGTCGAGCAGGTTGTTGACGTTCGCGAATACCTCGAGCTGCTCCGTCCGGCCGAGCGTCGCGCCGAACCGCAGGTCGACGTACGTCGTCGACGGCAACGTGTTGTCGTCGATCGTGCAGATCGTCGCCCCGTTGTTGCAGAGCGCAAGGTTCGAGCCCTCGGGCCGCAGCGACGCCGGAATCGGCGTTGCGCTCTCGAGGTACGTCCTGTCGAGCAGGCCGCCGTCGATCCAACGCGCCTGGAGGAACAGCGAGTAGCGGCCGAAGAGGTACGTCAGGCTCGTCGTGATCCTGTTCTTCGGCAGATTGAACCCGCCGATCTGACCCGCGCGATCGTCGCGATGCGGCGAGCCCGCGGTCTGGATCGAGTTCTCCATCAGCCTGCTCGCGAGGAAACGCCAACCCAAGGTCGAGCCTCCGAGGAGGTCGAGGTCCTTCCGATACGTCATTTCGACGTCGAGCCCGCGAATCCGCTGGCTGTTCAGGTTGATGAACAGCGACTCGACGCGATCGATCGGGAGCGGGTCGGTCGTGGCCGGATTCGTGATCGGACTCGAGCCGGAGATCACGTACTGGCACAACGACAGATCGCCGTTGTAGCAGCCGTCGACGATGTTCTGTGCCGTAAGCTGCGCGATCGCATCGTCGACATCGATCTGGAACCAGTCGAACGACGTCGAGAAGCTGTCGAGCGCGGCCGGCGTGAACACTACGCCCGCGGTGATCGTATCGGCTTCCTCCGGATCGACGTTCGGGTTGCCGCCCGACAAGGACGCCGCGTTCACGGTGTTGTTGTTGTCCCACGGATTGCGGACGTTGATGCCGCCGCGCGTCTGGTCGAAGCGCTCGCGCAACGTCGCCGCGCGCACGTCCCGCGACCGGGTCGCACGGAAGCGGACGAGATCGTTGACGGCCCAGTTCAATCCGAGCTTCCACGCCCAGATGTCGCCGCTGCCCGAGTAATCGGCCCAACGTGCGGCCGTCGACACCTCGAGGTACTCGGCGAGACGCGCCCCGCTCAGGATCGGAATGTTCAGCTCGCCGAACGCTTCGCGCACATCGTAGCCGCCGGCGATCTCACGCAGGCTGCTGAAGAGCACCGAGCTCGAGTTGTTGTCGCCGCAGTAGCCGGTCGGAACGAACCGCAGGCCGGGCACGCCGTAGTCCGCCGCGCAGCCGCCGTCTTCGGGGACGATGCCGCGGATGCCGGGCGGCAGCAGGCCGAGGTCGCTGAGCAAGGTGCCGTCGACGAGCGCCGGATACTCGTCGGCCGGATCGAGCGTGCGCTGGTCGAGCTCCTCCTTACGCCACGACGCGCCGAACGCGGCGCCGATCGGCCCTGCGCCGAAGCCGTCCCACAGGTCGCCGGTCAGCACGAGCTCGGCGACGTGCTGGTCGGTCCACTGGCGCGCGATCTTGTTGTCGCGGTCCGTGATGTAGTCGGCCGCTTCCGGCGTGATGTTCACGACACCGCCGAACGTGTTCAGCGGAACGCAGTCGCTGAAGTAGCCGCCGTTGCCGCCCTCGTCGATCGGCCCCGTGAAGTCCGGATGATTCACGCGGCAGATGGGCTCGCCGGTGACCGGATGCGCGATCGCATCGATCGCAAGCTGCAGACGGTCGACGCGCACGCCGTTGACGGTCACGAAGTCCTGCACATTCTCGCCGTACTGGTAATAGCCCTGCAGCGACCACCCGCTCAACGGACCGCTGCCCGCGAAATCGGTGTTGAAGCCGATCGTCGCGGAGTACATCTCGTTGTTCGTCTCTTGACGCGAGTCGCCGAGCGGCGTGTGCGGATTGTTCGGCGGGAAGTAGCCGTAGCCGACGTGCCGCACGCCGCTCGCATCCGGCTCCGCGCCCTGCGTCGCGATCAGATTCGCGAGGCTGTCGTCGAGGAAGACGTTGTCGGCATAGATGCGGCCCTGCCACCCATACAGCAGCGAGATGCTTTCGCGGCGGTCGGACGCGCTGTTCTCGCCGTAGATGCCTTGGAAGAACAGGTTCGTGTTGTCGCCAAGGTCGTAATCGAGATGCACGAACAGGTTGTCCCGCTCGTACGCGTTTTGAATCTCGTCATCCGCATTCACGCCCCACGTCTGCGTCGGCTCCGCCTGGCACTGGCAGCCGCTGTCGAGCATGCCGACGCCGCTGAACTCGAGCGGCACGCCGGTGCCGTCGGGCTGCATCACGAGCCGACCGAGCGGCGAGCCTGCCGGCGGGATCAGAATGCCCGAGTTCGAGAAATTCGTCGGGCTCACGAAGCGGCGGATGATCTCCGTCGGGCCGTTCGGGTCGGGATTCGTGACGCGAGCGATCTGCTGGATGTAATCGCGATCCTGTAGCGCTTCGAAATCGCTGATGTTGTCCTGATCGAAACGGGATACCGAGCCGATGATGTGCAGACGCTCGGTGATATCCGCGCCGAACGCGAAACCGAGCTCCCACGTCCGTCCGTCGCCGTACTCGGTGACGCCCGACTGCGCGCGCGTCTTGAAGCCCTCGAAGTCGGTGTCGAGGATGAAGTTGACGACGCCCGCGACCGCGTCCGTCCCGTAGCTCGCCGACGCGCCGCCGGTAACCGTCTCGACGCTGCGGACGAGGTCCTCCGGGAACATGCCGATGTCGACCGTGCCGAACCGGTTGCTCGGCACGACCCGGCGGCCGTTCAGCAACGTCAGCGTACGGTTCGTCCCCGCGCCGCGCAGATTCACGTTCGAGCCGCCGGAGTTCTGCCCGCCGTTCACCTGCTCCGGGTTCTGATTCGCATAGAACTGCGGCAGCTGGCTGAGGCCATCGATCAAGTTGTTCGGCGCGACGTACGCGAGCTCGTCGCCGCTGATCGAGGTCACCGGCATCGGCGTATCCATCGTCGTGCGGGTGATACGCGACCCCGTGACTTGAATCTCCTCCACCACGTCCTGGCCGTGGGCGGTGCCGATCGCACCCGCCGTCAGCGCCAAAACCAATGCGCCCTTCTCGAGGCGCCCCGCGCGGCGACCCGCGGCGATCGACTGCCTCACTCCTAACGAGATCTTCGACGGCCTGACGCTCGAGCCGTCTATCGAAGATACTGTTTTCATGAGCACATCCATCCTTGTTGTGGTGTTGACGCAGCGATTTTAATGGCGTTTTTTCGAGTTTCTATGGGTAAATGTCGCCAAGTCGCCACACCGCGAGCCGACCGGTATGCCGACCCTGACCGGAGCTTCGGCCGATGCCGGAAGCACGCGACGGGCGTACCCCGAAGCCTTCTGGTCGCCGTTTCGCGCAGGTATGCTTGCGAGGGGGCCGAAGCCGTATCGATCGCGGCTTCGGCTTTCGCATGACCGCCGCTGACAAGGTCGGGTGACGCGTTGCCGACGCTCGAGGACAGAACCTTTCTCCTGCTGGTTGCCGCGGTCACCGTCGCGTTCGTATGGGTAATCTGGCCGTTCTACGGCGCCGTGCTGTGGGGAGCGGCCATCGCGATCCTGTTCGCGCCGCTGCATCGCAAGATCCGCGCGCGGCTCGACAACCGCGCGAACGTCGCCGCCGGGGCGACGTTGTTGATCATCGTCGCGATCGTCATCCTGCCGTTGATCCTCGTCGGCATGCTGCTCGTGCGTCAGGCGGCCGGCGTTTACGAGCGTCTGCAAGCCGGCACCGTGAACTTTCAGAACTACTTCCAGGAGTTCGCCGAGTCGGCCGGATGGATTACCGGGCTCCTGAACCATATCGGCATCTCGAGCATGGGCGATCTTCAGGAACGCCTCGCTGCCGGGCTGCGCGCCGTCAGCCAGCTGCTCGCTGAGCAGCTCGTGCTGCTCGGTCAGAACACGCTGGCGTTCGTGATCGGGCTGTTCGTGATGCTGTATCTGCTGTTCTTCCTGCTGCGCGACGGCGACGCGCTCGCGCGGCGGCTGAATGACGCCGTGCCGCTGCGGCCCGAGCAGCGGCGCGCGCTCGCCGACAAGTTCACGACCGTCATTCGCGCGATGATTAAAGGCACGCTCGCGGTCGCGGTCGTGCAGGGCGCGCTCGGCGGCTTGATCTTTTGGCTGCTCGGCATTCCTGCGCCGGCGCTGTGGGGGGTCGTGATGGGCATCCTGTCGCTGCTGCCGGCGGTCGGCTCGCCGATCGTCTGGGGCCCCGTCGCGATCTACCTGCTTGCGACCGGCGACGTGTGGCAGGGCCTCCTGCTGCTCGCGTACGGCGCCCTCGTGATCGGGCTGATCGACAACGTTCTGCGGCCGATCCTCGTCGGCAAGGACACGCGCATCCCGGATTACGTCGTGCTGATCTCGACGCTCGGCGGGCTCGCGGTGTTCGGAGTGAACGGGCTGCTGCTCGGCCCCGTGATCGCCGCCCTGTTCCTCGCGGTCTGGGACATCTTCTCGGCGAGCCGGAAGCGTTACGGCGAGCCGCTGCCGGCGGTCGCACTCGCCGACAGCGACGCGGCGCCCGCGCCGACGACGCCGACGACGCCGACCACGCCGGCGGCCGCGAGCACGGCCCCGCCGACGGCCGCGGCCCCGACCCCGCCCGCGCGGACACGCGAGCGGGAAACCGCGTAGCCGGACACTCGATGCCGCCCGCGGCGCCGGCGGCGCTAAGCGTCCCCGGCGACGTTATCCGTGTCGCGCCGCCCGCGGAGCTCGCGGACGTCGACGACGGCCTTCATCGGCAGATGGTCCGACGCGATTCGCGCAAGACGGCTCCTCAGCACCTCGACCGACACGATCGCGCTCGCGGGCCGCACCCAGATTCGCGTCAGCGACAGAAACGGCGCGAACGACGGAAACTCCGCCGGCGCGATCGCTTCGCCGAGGATTCGGCGCGCGTCGCGCAGCAAAGCCGAGCGCGGATACCACTCGTTCATGTCGCCGACGAGCACGACCGGCATCTCCGGAGGCGCAGTACGCATCGCCTCGAGCAGCCGTTGCCATTGCACGCGCCGCTCCTTGCGGCTCAGCCCGAGATGCGTTGCGATGACCCTGAGCCGGCAGTCGCCGGCATCGAGCTCGACATCGAGCGCGCCGCGCGGCTCGAGCGGCGGCACGCTGAGGTCGTGCCGCGCGACGCGAATCACGGGGAAACGCGTCAGGATCGCATTCCCGTACTCCGCGCGATGGCGGACGATCCGCAGACCCGGCACGGCAGCCATGCCGACGTGCTCGGCGAGATAGTCGAGCTGCCGCGTGCCGTCGGGCGCCGCGTCGTTATGCACTTCTTGAAGCGCGTAGATGTCGCAGCCGAGCTCGTCGAGCACGCTCGCGATTCTCGCCGGCGAGCAGCGCCGATCGAGCCCGATGCAGCTGTGGATGTTGTACGAGCCGACACTGATTCGATGCACTCGTTCCGCCTGTCGACGAGCCTTCAACCGCCGCACGCGCCGCGCAGCCGCTCGGGAAACTCCCGGTCCGGCGCGTTCGGCGCCGGCTCGTAATCGCCGGGCTGCGCGAGAAGCCACGTGCCGTAAGCCCAAAGGGACGGCTCGGGATACGTGCCGAAGCGCCGGGATGACGGCACCTGCGGGAGCCGAACGAACAACAGCGCTTCGAGATCCTCGGCGAGCACGCGCTCGAAAGCGGTGAGCGCGGGATCATCGTCGGCGCCCGATGTCGCGAGCGCAAGCAGATCGTGCCCGGCGACCTCGAACGCGACGCGGGGCAGAAGGCGCGTCCGCTCGGCCGCGAACGTCGCATAGACGCTGCCGCCTGTGCGCAGGCTCCGCCGCACGAGCGCCGCGACAGGCGCAGCCGCGGCGCCGGCAATCCGGCTCGTCGCACCGACGGCAGGAATCCGCCAGCCGAGCTCGCGCAGCGGATCGATCGTCATCGCGGTGCTGTTGCGGCGCGCACGGTCGAACTCGAGACGTCCGCACTGAAGCGCAAGCATCGTGTCCTGCAGCGCCCGCTGCACCGCTCGTGCGGCGCGCGGCCGGGAAAGCACGGCGACCAGCATGTAGCCGGGACGATAGTAGAGCTGTCCGCTGTTCAGGTCATACAAGTAGTTGTCCATCGGCAGCGTCGCCGGGATGATGCCCTTCGCGTTGCCTTCGAGCAGCGGATAGAAGTTCGTGACGAGCCACTGATCCCATTCGCCGCGCTCGCCGAGCACGCCGGTCGCGACCGCGAGATGGCCCGCACGCGAGCCGTCGTCGTCGCCCTGTGCGCCGGTCAGGACGAACGCGATCGCCGGAAGCCCTCTCCATTCGGCCGGAGCGCTGCGCGCGTGCAGTAATCGATAGCGCTCGTCCGTCTGGGCCTCGAGCAACGTGCCGAGGTACTCGTTCGGCTTGAGCGGCGCGGGATGGAGCGCATCGAGATCGATCCGCTGGTCCTCCGGGAAGATCGTTCTCGCGATGAAGCGCGGCTCGCCGGAAGCGCTCGACACGGCGCCTCTGACCGCGACGCTGCGCGCAGAGAAATAGCGGGCCGTCGACGCATCGACATACGCGGCGTTCGTCGCGATCGGCGGCGTCAGCGCGAGCGGGATCGAGCGAGCCCCGACTCGCAGCTCCGCCGCATCCCGCGACAGGCGTGCGCCCGAGATGCGCTGCGGCGCGCCGAGCCAGACGATCGCGGGCAAGTCGTCGACGAGGTTACCCGTGCCGCCCGCACGTGCATCGCCCATGCTCGCCGCGCTCGGCACGGCGATCGTCTCGCCGCGAAACCACCAGAGCGCGGCTTGCGGTGCGGCGCAGCCCGAGCAGCCGCCGGTCGCGAGCGCGAAGCGTTCCGCCGGAAAGAGGCCGAGCCGTCCCGCGGCGAGCGCCGACTCCGCAATGCCGTTCGGCTGCGGCATCGTCGCGCCGCCGTCGCCGGCGCTGTCCGCGATCACGAACTCCGGCCCGGTGCTGCCGGCAGCGGCAGGCGGGCTCGTCGGCATCGCATACGGCGCACGCGGCGAATCGCCGCCCGCCGCGCAGCCCGCCGCGCCGGCCGCGCACGCGACGATCAGCGCTGCGCGCACCCGGCCCGTCGACCGATGCGTACCGGCACGAATCCTTCGCGGCCGGCCCTGCGAGCACGTCTGCGGATCCAATCCGCTCCCTTATCCGAATGAGAAACGAGTGCACGTTCAATGTACTCAATCGACGCGGCACGGTCACCGCGCGGCGGCACCGTCCGCCGCTCGACGATGCCGCTCGACTATACTCGGGGCTCGCGGATACGCGCCCCGCGCGCCTTCGAGCATGGACGGAACGCTGAAGATACCGAGTGTGACGGGGATCGACGTCGAGCTGCGGATCGCCGGGCCCGGCGGACGAAGCTACGCGTTCGTCATTGACTGGCATATCCGCGTGCTCGTCGCGCTCGCGTGGATGATCGTCAGCGGGCTCGCCTATTTCGGCAGCGTCCGCACGATCCCCGCGCTCGATGCGACCTCATCCGATTTCATCTTCATCGTGGTTTTGCCGGCCGCCGCGCTCTACCTGCTCTACCACCCGGTGCTCGAGGTGCTGATGCGCGGCAGCACACCGGGCAAACGCATCGCCGGCGTCCGCATCGTGAAGCGCGACGGCGGCGTCCCGGGCGTCGGACCGCTGCTCGTCCGCAACCTGTTCCGGCTCGTGGACTCGCTGCCGTTCTTCTACTTCGTCGGCCTCGCGACGACGCTGCTCACGAAGCAGTCCGTGCGGATCGGGGACATCGCGGCCGGCACGCTGCTCGTCTACGACGACGCGCATGCGGGCACGTTCGAGGACGCGCCGTCGAGCCGCGGCATCGAGCGGCTCGGCCTCGAGCGTGCGGAGCTCGTTCGCGACCTGCTGACGCGCTGGCCGGAGCTGCGCTCCGATGCGCGCACGACGCTCGCCCGCCGGCTCCTCGAGCACGAGGAAACGGTACCCGACACTCTCGGCGACGAAGCGCTGCGCGCTCGGCTCGAGCGGCTGTTGAGCTGACGAGGGCCGCGGATGGACAAGACCTCCAAGTGGCTCGAGGTTCGGCTTCCGCTATGGCGCGACGTCGCCGCGAAGCTCGACTCCGTGGAGCGGGGCCGGCACGCCGACCCGGAAGCGGTGACGAAAGTGATCGCAGCCTACCCCGAGATTGCCCGCGACCTCGCGATCGCCCGCCGCGAAGCGCCGCGCGGACCGCTGACTCGTCAGCTCGAGCGAATCTATCTCGAGTTGCACCGCTCGATCTTCCGCTCGCCGAGCCGCATGCGGCACGATCTCGCCGCGCTGTTCGTGACGGACGCCGCGAAGATCGCGGCCGCGCTTCGCTGGCATATCGTGTGGGTCACCGCGCTGTTCTTCGCAAGCGCGTCGGCCGGCGCATGGCTCGTGAATCAGTATCCGGAGCTCGTCGGTCTCTTCGCATCGGAAGCAATGATCGAGCAGGTCCAGTCCGGCCAGCTGTGGACCGAAGGTCTTCTGAACGTCGTTCCGTCGTCGCTGCTCGCCGTGCAGATCTTCACGAACAACATCTCGGTCGCGCTGTTCGCGCTCGTGATCGGCATCTTCTACGGGCTCGGCACCGCATACATCATCGGGATGAACGGCTTGATGCTCGGCGCCGTATTCTCGTATACCGCGCAGCACGGTCTCGCCGAGCGTCTGTTCGAGTTCATCGCCGCGCACGGCTTCGTCGAGCTCAGCGTGATCATGGTCGCCGGCGCGTGCGGCGTATCGCTCGGCGAGGCGCTGGCGCGTCCCGGCCGCGACACGCGCGTCGTGGCCTTTCAGCGCGCGTCGATGCGCGCCGCGAAGCTCATGGTCGTATGCTGCGCGTTCCTCGTCGGCGCGGGCGTGATCGAAGGCTACGTGTCGCCGAACCCAAGCTACTCGCTCGCGATTCGTCTATGCATCGGGCTCGGCTATCTCGCGCTGTTCGTGATCGTGCTGAGCGGCGCGCTCGGCCGCTTGCCGCGGCCTCGAGAGTGACGGCGCGGGCGGGCCCGGCGCCTCGTCACACGCGGTGCTGCGCACGCAGCAGCCGGTACTGCCCGAGCACCTTGCGATCGAGCTCCTCGGGACGCGCGGTCATCGCAAGCGCACCGAGCTCGCCGAGCCGCGCGATGTTCGCACGCACCTGACGCGCATACGCGCGCGCGGCGAGGCCCCGATACGGATCGACCCACTCGCGCGCCTCGGCGTCGGCGAGACTCGACACCTCCGCTCCGAGCAGCCCGATCATCAAAGGCAGATGCTTCGGTGCGAGGAGCTTCGCCGTTTGCGCCAGCCTTCCCGTCGCGCTCGATTCATACAGGTCGGTCAGCACGATCGCGAGACAGCGGTGCCGGACGAGCCGCCGCACGCGCAGCGCGGCCTCGAGCGCATCGGACTCGATCGGGTGCGGCTCGAGGCCTGAGAGCGCGCGGCGGATCTCGAGCACGCCCGCGCGGCCGCGCCCCGGCGGAACGACACGCAGCGGCCGATCGGCGAACACGACGAGCCCGACGCGGTCGTCGCCGGACGCGCAGTACTCGGCGAAGCGCGCGGCGAGATTCACGTAGTGGCCGAGCTGGCTCATGCCGCCGAACTCGGTGCGGCTCGTGCGCCCCGCGTCGAGCAGGATCATGATCTCGAGGTGCTGATCTTCGCTGAACACGCGCGTGATCAGGCGCGACGTTCGTGCGCTCGCCTTCCAGTCGATCGTGTGGCGCGGATCGCCGCTGCGATACTCACGAAGCTGATACAGCTCCTGACCGCTGCCGAGCCGCGATTGCGGGGCCGTGCCCGCTTCGGCCGAGCCCGTGATCGCCGCGCGGCGGCCGAGCGTATCGGGCAGCACCGTGCTGCGCGCGTCCGTCGTCACTTTCCGGGTCCACCACGCGAGGCCGAGCGGACCGAGCACGCGCACCGGCAACGCAGGCCACTCGAGCGTGCCGAGCTCGATCGCTCGAACCCAAACGGGGGTCGAGGCCGCCCCCCGCGCCGGCACACGCAGCTCGCGCACGTCGACGGGCTCGTCGGGATCGTCCGGCTCGCCGTCCCGCGTGCCCGCGTCGACGATACCGTGCGGCAGGATCGGCAGCGTGCGCATGGTGAGCCTGCGCGACGAGCGGTTGCCGAGCTCGAGCTCGACCGTCTCGGCGCGGCCGAGGAAGAGCCGCTCCGCGGACCGCCACGCGGCCGAGATACCGCGGCCGCGGACGGTCAGGAACTCGAACGCAAGCCCCGCGACCAGCAGCGCGACGACGAGCCGCCACCACGGCACGCCGCCGAACGCGTCGCTCCACGTGCCGACGATGCCGAGCAGCGCGGCTACGACGAGCGCGATGACGGCAAGCGGCGTCAGATTCACTTATTCGCCGGGCTCGCGCGGAACGGGGACGGCGTCGAGTATGCGTTCGAGCTCGCTGCTCGCGGAGAGGCCTTCGAGGACCGCGTCCGGCGCGAGCGCGATCCGGTGCGGAATCACCCAGGCCGCGACCCGCTTGACGTCGTCCGGCACGACGAATTCCCCGCCGCGCAGGGCCGCCTCGATCCGCGCGCAGCGTGCGAGCGCGAGCGCGGCCCGGCTCGACAGGCCGAGGGAGACGCTGGCGCTTTGCCGGGTCGCGGCGACGATGTCGAGTATGTAGTCGGTCAACGCGGCGGAGACATGCACGGTTGCGAGCTCCTCTCGTGCGCGCGCGAGCGCGTCGCGCCGGACCGCGGCGAGCTCCACGGTCTCGCGCGGGCTCGCTCCGGGCAGCGCGTACTCCGCGAGGATGCGCGCTTCGTCCGCGCGTGCCGGATAGCTCATCTGCACGCTCAGCATGAAGCGATCGAGCTGCGACTCCGGCAGCGGATAAGTGCCCTCGAACTCTCGCGGGTTCTGCGTAGCGACGACGAGAAAATCGTCGGGCAACCGGAACCGCTCGCCGTCGACGGTCACGAACCGTTCCTCCATCGCCTCGAGCAGCGCCGATTGCGTCTTCGGCCCTGCCCGGTTGATCTCGTCGACGAGCACGACGTCGGCGAACAGCGGGCCTTCGCGAAACTCGAAGCGGCGCGTATCGGCGTTGAAGACGTGCACGCCGGTCAGGTCGGTCGGCATCAGATCCGCCGTGCCCTGCACGCGCTTGAACACGCCGCCGAGCACGCGAGCGAACGCATTGCTGAGCAGCGTCTTACCGAGCCCGGGCGGCCCTTCGAGGAGCACGTGGCCGCGCCCGATCAGCGCGATCGTTAGCGCATGGATCGCCTCCTCGACGCCGTACGCGACTCTTCCGAGCTCGCGCTGCAGCGCGCCCTCGAGCGCCCTCGCCTGCTCCGTCATCCGATCGCCTCTCTTGCCTTCCTCAAGGTGTTGTGCAGACGCACGAGATCGACCGCTTTGCCGGCCGAGAGGGCGTCATGATAGCGGCGCAAACGCTCGAACGTCGCCGCATCGAGGGTCGGCGTTGCGCGCAGCGCAGCCCACGGCGGATCGCCGCCGCGCAGCCCGCGCGCGAGCTTCACGTCTTCGAACCACGCGCGCATCAGCATGATCCCGGCGTCGCGAGAATCGAGCCGGCGCGCCATGAAGCCGCCGACCGCCTCGAGAAAGTCGCGTTGTCGAGGGCCGCCGCGCCGCGGCGCGGGCTGCGCAAGCCGGTTGCTCGACCCGAGCACGTATGCGAGCCACGCGGCGATCAGGAACCACACGGTGCGATGCAGCCGCGGGTCGCCGTAAAACGCGGCCGCGTCGTAGATCACCGAAAGCCCCTGGTGCATGTCGTCGAAGACGACGGCCCCGTCTCCGCGTAAATGGTGGCGCACCGCGTTCGACAAGAAGCGTCCCGCGTCGGAGTCGGCGACGACATGGTTCGTCAAAAGCGTTCCGCTCGCGACGACGATAATGTGCCCGTTGCCGAGCCGACGCTCCCACGCGGCGTCGAGCCCCGACGAGCGCTCCGCCGCGAGGCGCAGCAACAGGAGCGGCTGCGTCTCGGGCAGCACCGGACGCCACAGCGCGCTCTCGCCGTCCGAATGCCCGCGCAGCCGACCGACGCCGTCCATCAGCGGGTGACCGACGACCGGCTCGAGCTCGACCGCGCTGCCCGCCCCGATCGGACCGCGGCGCAGCACGATCCCCTGCGGCCGCTCGCTCTGCGCGAACGCGACGCCGGTCATGATCTGCAGGTCCTGCAGGAAATCGCGCGCCGCGTTCGCCGGCGTCCATTCCGGCGTATCGTCGAGCGCGGCGAGGATCAGCAGCGTGTTGCCGCTGCGAATCCACGCCTTCAGGCTGTCGTGCTCGCGCGAGCGCACCGGCAGCAGGTGCGGCATCGTCGTGATCATCAGGTTGCCGCGGCGCGGCAGATCGAGTGATGCGTCCGGATCGAGCGAGATCAGCGTGTCGTAGCGCTCGCGCAGACTGATTACGCGGTACCCCGAGGCTTCGAGCCAGCGGCTGATCGCCGCATAGCCGTTGCGTCCGGTCTCGGTGCTGACGGGCCGCGTGACCGGCGGCTCGTTCGGCTGGAAGAACATCGTGTACAGGATCACGAGCGCGACGAGCGCGCCGGCCGCCGTGATCAGCCGATCCTTCATCGCGGGCTCGCCGTCGCCGGCTCCCGATCCCCGTCGAGCTCGTCGAGCACGGCTTTACCGTTCGCGATGACCGGCTCGATATCGGCCGGATCCGGACGCCACCCTGCGAATGCGACCCGCTCGGCCGCGGAGAGGACGGCCTTTAGCTCGCCGCTGCGCCGCACGCCGAGCACGCTCGCGGCCGCCGCAAGCTCGCGATGCGTCATGCTGTCGCGGACGTCGTCGCCGAACCGGGCTCGCAAGCGCTCGACGAGCATCGCGAGCAGCAATGCGGGCTGCCGAGTCGGCGGCGCCCGCGTGACGACGTCGAGGCTGAGCGGCATTCGCTTTTCCCACGCAGGCACGACACCGGCAGCTCTGCGAGCGCGGGCGGCGGCGGTATTACCGAAGACGCCTCGAACCCGCAGCTCGTTCGCGACGACGACGAGCACTGCGAGCACGATCGTGATGCCGAGCACGTAGAAGATCGTGCGGACCCACTCGTCCGGGATCGACAGATTACGCAGCCACTCGATCAGCCCGCCGCCGTCGTTCGAGTCGTCGAAACCGAGACGTTCCCGCAGCCATTGTCGAACACGGCCCCAAAGCGAAGGCTCGGCCTTCGGCTCGAACGGCCGCAACGACTCGACGATCTCGTCGAGCTGCTCCAACGCGGGCCCGGTCGAGAACGCGCTGCGCTCGTACTGGCCCATCAGGTCGACGAGCTCCGCGAATGGACGCGACGTCAACTGCCCGGCGCGGATCGCGCCGAGCGTCTCGGCCCAGGTGCCCTCCTCGAGCTCGCGCGCGACGCTCGGACAGATGTCCGCGACCCGCGGCACGGCCTCGACCTCGCCCGGCGCGCTCGCAGCCCGCAGCCGCGCTGCGCATTCGGCGGCGGCGGCCGGCAAGCTCGGCGCAACGACGCTTTGCGCGCGCGCGGGCTCGGCGAACGCGAAGATGTGCGCGGCCAGAATCGAAAGGAGAAGGACGCCGCTTCGAATCACGCTTCCGCCGCGGCAATCCGCTCGGCGATGTCGGCGCCCTCGTACCGCAGCTTCGAGTCGGCGAACACCGCCATCAGCAGCGCGTAGAACAACGGCGTCATCAGGGCGGCGATCAGAGGCGCGATGACGAAGTCGACCTGCCACGGCACGCCTTCGAGCGCATCGATCTGCGCGAAGCCGCCGATCGCGACGATCACGCCGATGACGACGCCGACGAGAACGTAGAGCACGATGCCGACGATGCCGATGATCGTGAGCAGAACCGCCGTCCGCCACCAGCGGCCGCGGACGAGCTCGAAGCTGTACTTGAAGCTGTCGAGCACGCCCTTGCGCTCGGTGATCGCAGCGACGGGCGCGAAGACGAACGCGACGACGAGGTAAATGCCGGGAATCAAGAACAACGCGAAGCCGACACCGACCGCCAGGCTGAACAGCACGACGACGCCGAGCACGACCGGGAAGCGGCGCAGGCTGACCGCGACGGCGTCGCCGGCCGTCAATTCCTCGCCATGCTGCACGGCGTCGATCTTCGCGACGATCGGGGTCCATAGCAGCACCGACAGGACGAGCGTGACGATCCACACGACGCCGAGCAGCCCGAAGTCGATCGGCTCGCCTGGAGCGGGCTGCACGATCCGCCCGGCCGGAGCGGAGACCAACGCCGAGAGGAACGCGAACACGAAGGTGCCCTTCAGTGAGTGCCGGTAGAGCGAGAAGCCACTATCGAGCACGCCGCCTATGGGCTGCGGCGACACCGGTTTCGTATACATGATCCCCCCGTCCTCGTCGAATGCGGCCTAGCGTCGCGGCAATATTCCATCCCGGCTGGGCGAACACAAGCCAACCGGCCCGTGTTTCCGCTGCAAATTTCCGGCCGGTATCAGCTTGCGCGGCGCTCGCCTTCGTGCCCGGCAGCCGTCGTTGCCGGCGCCGCGCCCGGCTCGAGGGCGCGGCGCAAGGCCTTGAATCTCTTACGGTACTGGGCAGGCGTCAAGCCGACCTTGCGGCGGAACAGCCGCGAGAAGAAGCTCGCATCGCCGTAGCCGACCTCGTTCGCAACCGCGTCGATCGGCAGCTCCGTCGTCTCGAGCAAGTGCTTCGTCTCTTCGAGGCGCAAGGCATGCACGTACTCGAGCGGCGACATGCCGGTCGCCTGCGTGAAGCGCCTCTTGAACGATCGCTCTGCAAGACCGCTGAGGCGCACCATCGCCGCGACGGGCGCATCCTGATCGTAATGGCGCGCAACCCACTCCTGGCATCTCGCGATGACCGCGTCCTGCGTCTGCCGACGGCGCGCGAGCATCGCGAACGGCTGCTGCCCGACGTGATGCCAGTCGAGCAGATGCAAGCGCGCGACCCGCATCGCCTCTTCCGGGCCGACGAAGCGCGAGATCAAAAACAGCGCGAGATCCTGCCACGAGCTGCCGCCCCCGGCCATCAGGAAGCGGCCGCCGCCCGAGATTACGAGCGCGCGGTTCGGATGCACGCGTACGCGCGGGTAACGCTCGGCAAGCGATTCGCAGTAGGCCCAGTGCGTGGTCACATCGAGGCCGTCGAGGAGCCCCGCTTCGGCCAGCAGCAGCGCGCCGGTGCACGCGGTCGCGAACGTGACGCCGCGGCGGTCGAGCCCGATCAGCCATTCGATCTCCCGCGGATAGCGCCCGCCGACGTCCTCTTGGGGCGCGATGGCGAGATCGGGAATCGCGACGACGTCGGGCTGCGGACACGCGCCGAGCGAGCAGGACGGTGCGATACGCAGACCGCTGCTCGAATCGAACGCACGGCCGTCGGCGGAGACGATCATCGGCCGGATCCTCGACTCGCCCGGCACGCCGTCGGTCACGAGGCCCCAATCGCGCCCGGCCGATTCGAGCACCTCGAACATGCCGTACAACGTCGACGCCGTGCTTTCGGGCACGGCCAGGAGCGCGACGACGAGCTTCCCGGTTTCGGTCATGGCACGAATGTCAGGTTTCTGCCCTGAATGACTCTAACGCAGGGGCCGGGAGGCGACTAGGATGCCGATCGTCCAACCATCTCGTTAGGAGGATTACCAATGTCCCAACCGGCATCCGAGCTGAGAATCGACGCCGGAAAGGCGTCCGAGTTTGCCGAGCGCCTCTTGAGGGCGCTCAATAACGGGGCGTTGTGCCTGATGATCTCGATCGGCCACCGCACGGGGCTGTTCGACACGATGTCGGCCATGGCGCCCGCGACGATCGCGGAGATCGCCGCCCGCGCGGGCCTCAACGAGCGCTACGTGCGCGAATGGCTCGGCGCGATGGTCACGTCCGGCGTCGTCGAGTACCGCGAGGACACCGGCCGTTACGTGCTTCCGCCGGAGCACGCCGCGTCGCTGACCCGGGCCGCGGGCGCGGACAACATCGGCGTGTTCGCGCAATACATCGGCACCCTTGGCGGCGTCGAGACGGAGATCGTCGAGTGCTTCCGTAACGGCGGCGGCGTTCCGTACGAGAAGTATCCGCGCTTCCACGAGGTCATGGCGGAGGACAGCGGTCAGAGCGTGCTGTCGTCTCTCGAGTCGCATATCCTGCCGCTCGTCCCGGGCCTCGTCGCCCGCCTCGAGCAAGGCATCGACGTGCTCGACCTCGGCTGCGGCCGCGGTCTCGTCCTGCACCGGCTCGCGACCTTGTTCCCGCGCAGCCGGTTCACCGGGATCGATCTGTCGACGGGCGCGATCGCGTTCGCGCGCGCGAATGGCCGCGGGCTCGACAACCTCGAGTACGTCGCACGCGACCTGAGCGACTTCGATCGCTGGGCAGAGCCCGCGCGCTACGATCTCGTCACGACGTTCGATGCGATCCACGATCAGGCGCGGCCGTTGAACGTGCTGAAGGGCATCCAGCGTACGTTGAGGGACGACGGCGTGTACCTGATGCAGGATATTCGCGGCTCGGGCCACGCGCACAAGGACGTCGATCATCCGCTCGGCACGTTGCTCTACACGGTCTCGTGCATGCACTGCATGACGGTGTCGCTCGCGCAGGGCGGCGAAGGGCTCGGCGCGATGTGGGGCGAGGAGAAGGCACGCGAATATCTCGCGCGTGCAGGCTTCCGCACCGTCGAGACGAAGCGCCTCGCGCACGACATCCAGAACAATTGGTATGTCGTGACGAAGTGAGAGGCCGATCCCGGGCGGACTAACCGGCCCGGTCCGCGAGCGGCACGTACGCGCGCGGGCCGGGACCGACGTATTCGGCGCTCGGGCGGATCAGCTTGTTGTCCGCCCGCTGCTCGAACACATGCGCGCACCAACCCGTTACACGCGCGCAGACGAAGATCGGCGTGAAGAGGCGCGTCGGAATGCCGAGGTAGTGATACGTCAGCGCCGAGTAGAAATCCGCGTTGGCGAACAGCTTCTTTTCTTCCCACATCACGCGCTCGATCGCTTCGGCAATCGCGAAGAGCTCCGGATGCGCGGCGCTTTGCGCGAGTCGCCGCGCCATCTCCTTGTTGAACTTGTTGCGCGGATCGGCCTTGCGATAGACGCGATGCCCGAAGCCCATGATGCGCTCGCGCCGCGCGAGCATCCGGCGCACCTCCGCTTCGGCGTCCTCCGGCGTCGAGAAGCGCGCGATCAGCTCCATCGCGGCCTCGTTCGCGCCGCCGTGCAACGGGCCGCGCAACGCGCCGATCGCCGCGGTGACGGCCGAGTAAAGATCGGACAACGTCGCCGCGACGACGCGCGCGGTGAACGTCGACGCATTGAATTCGTGCTCCGCGTACAACGTGAGCGACGTATCGAGCATCTTGCGCGGCGTCTCCTCCGGGGCTCGATCGTGCAGCAAGCGCAGAAAATGGCCGGCCACCCCGTCATCGTCGGTCACCGGGTCGATCCGGACGCCGTCCGCGTGAAAGCGGTGCCAATAGAGCAGCATCGACGGCAGCGCCGCAACGAGTCGATTTGCGACGTCGAGGCCGCGGCCGAAATCGGCCTCGGGCTCGAGCTGACCGAGCAGCGAGCAGCCGGTCCGCAGCACATCCATCGGGTGCGAAGCCGCGGGCATCGCTTCGAGCGCGGCGCAGAGCGGCTGCGGCAGCCCTCGCAGCGACGCGAGCGTCGCCTTGTACTGCTCGAGCGCCGCGGCGCTCGGCAGCTCGCCGCACAGCAAGAGGTATGCGACTTCCTCGAAGCTGCCGCGCTCGGCAAGGTCTCCGACGTCATAGCCGCGGTACTCGAGGCTCTCGCCGTGCGCGCCGACCGTGCAAATGGCCGTGCGTCCGGCGACGACGCCGGCGAGTCCGGAGGTGTTGCCGATCCCCGTCACCCGTTGCGTTCCTTCGGAACGATCTCGATTCCCGAGTCTAACGGGCAATCACGTCGCGAGCCATGCGCAACCGGACGAGCGTTACTGGCGGGGAACGGCTTCAGGAAAGTGGAAGCGCCGCGCCGTCGAGCCGACAGCGCGGCAGTTCTGCACCGCTGTTAGTTCTGCGGCGGCGGGCTGATCGGATCCTGCTCGGGCTCGAGCGGATCCTGTGCAGGCTCGAGACCGCCCGCGTCCGGATCCTCGTCGATGATCGTCGGCTCGATCTCCCGTTCGATCGTGCCCGGCGAAGCAGGCTCCGGCTCGTCGATCGGGTCACCACGACCGATCTGGAGGTCGGGCTCTCCCGCGGGCTCGGTCGCCGGCGGCGACCCGAAATCCGGCTCCGTCGGGTCCAACGAATCCTGCTGCTGCTCGCAACCCGCGAGCATCCACCCGGCCAGGCCGAGGGAAATGAGTGTAAGTGTCTTTCGCATGGCGTCTCCTTCAGTCAGTCCTTGGCTGTCGACTCGTTACGGCTCGAGCGTCCCGACGGTGTGAGCAATATCCATGCCACTCCTGGAAGCAATGCCGTCTGCGAGCCGTGTGACGAAATTGGGTACGATGCGGAGAATCGATCCAGCATCGCACGACGCAACACGTTGCTTTGCCGATGCAGACCAGGAGCCGCGATGACGAGAGTATCCGCCCGCTGCTCGCGCCGATTCGTGCTGATCGCAGGCGTCGGCGCCGCTATCTGGCGAAGCGCCGGCCCGGCGCTCGCGCAAGGCGAACGCCCGGCGGAAGCGTCTCAAACCGGCAACAGTGCCGAGGACATCGATATGACCGGAAAGATCGCGCTCGTGACGGGCTCGACCGACGGCCTCGGTAGAGCGGTCGCGGCGGCGCTCGGCAAGCTCGGCGCGACCGTGCTCGTGCACGGCCGCAATCGCGAGCGCGGCGCCGAGACGGTACGTGAAGTGGAAGCAGCCGGCGGAAGAGCGATGTTCTACGCCGCAGACTTCGCGTCGCTGGACGAAGTGCGCGCGCTCGCCGACGCGATCGTCGAGCAGCACGATCGCCTGGACCTGCTGATCAACAACGCCGGCATATGGACCGACGGCAGTGACGAGCGCCGCGTGAGCCGCGACGGCCACGAGCTCGTGTTCGCCGTGAACTACCTCGCGGGTTATGTGCTGACGCGCCGGCTGTTGCCGCTGCTCGTGCGCAGCGCGCCGTCGCGAATCGTCAACGTGTCGTCGCTCGCGCAGCAGCCGATCGACTTCGACGACGTGATGCTCGAGCGCTCGTTCTCGGCGAGCCGCGCATATGCGCAGAGCAAGCTCGCGCAAGTGATGTTCACGATCGATCTCGCCGCCGAGCTCGAAGGCACGGGCGTCACGGTGAACAGTTTGCATCCGGCGACGTTGATGGACACCTCGATGGTCGAGAAAGCCGGCGCTACCCCGCGCAGCACCGTCGCCGAGGGTGTCGAGGCCGTGATGCAGCTCGCGGTATCGAAAGCGCTCGAAGGTCGGTCCGGCCTGTTCTACAACGGGCTACGGGAAGCGCGTGCGCACGCGCAGGCTTACGACGACAACGCGCGAGCGCGGCTGCGGGCTTTGAGCGTCGAGCTGACCGGCGAAGGGCGCACGAACTGACGGCGGATCGGGCGTCGTCGATCGGCAACGCAGCCCGGAGCGGACCGCTCGCACGCGCGGTCGTTTACACGATCTTGTATTCCGATGCGACCTTGCCGGCCGCCCACGTGATGGCCGCCTGGATGCGCGGTACTGTGAGCTGCAGCGCTTCGCTGAGATCGACCCAGCGATACTCGTGGTGCTCCGGGCGGCCGAGCTCGGGGGCGATCGGCAGCTCGAGCCGCTCGCGGCGCGTCCGGCCGACGTAATAGCGAGCAATCTTGTTCTGCGAATACGGGGCCGTCTCGTGGTAGTCGTACCCCCACGGAAACTCGAGATCGTCGATGCCGGTTTCCTCGGCCGTCTCGCGCACGGCCGCCGCGAGCGCATCTTCGCCGGGCTCGACGAGACCTTTCGGGCAATCCCAGTTGCGGTAGGCGCGCAGCAGCAGGAATCTCGCGCCGTCCGCAGTTTCGCGAACGACGACGACGCCGGCCGAAAGCTTGGGCTCCGCTGCCATCCTCGCCAGTATAGGCGGCAAACCGCTTCGACGGCGGCCGAAATACCCGGCCGGCGACGCCGCGCGCGGAAGCGACGGGGACGTCTTTCGAATCAACCAGTTGACAGGTCGGCCCGAGTCTGGCGCACTGTGCGAACGATCTCCGGGGACTCAAGGAGTGAGCAGATGAAGCCGATCCTTGCGATGGCCGCAGCACTGATGCTCGCGGGCTGCGCGTCGACCGACGCGCTCGTCGTCGAGTCTGCCGCCCCCGAAGCGGAATCCGCACCGCCGCCGGACCCCGACTCGATCGAAGTCGCCGCGGTGATCGAGCTCGAGCCGCGCACCATCGCCGACCCGGAAGAACGCTGCCGACAGGAGAAGGTCGTCGGCACCCGCATCACGCGGCAGCGCTGCTACCGCATGCTGAGCGACGCCGAGCAGCGCATCAGCGATGACGTGAACCGCATCGACATCGAGTACGCGCGCGACATGGCGATGCTCGAGGAGCAGCTGCGGATTCAGGAGATGATTCGGCGCCGGCAGGGGTCGTTCTAAAAAATTCGTGCCAGGCACCGAAAAGAAAATTCGTGCCAGGCACCATTTTCACATTATGAAAAATGGTGCCAGGCACGAATTTTTTTTCGGTGCCGGCACGATTTTTCTATGGCGCGATTTTTCTACGCACCGTCCTCCGCGCGCGGCCGCTCCCAGCCGCCGCCGAGCGCCTGGTAGAAGCTCAGCATCGCGTTCAGGCGCTGGAGCTTGTTGTCGAGCACGGCCGTTCGCGTCGAGAACAGCGTGTTCTGCGCGTTCAGCACGGTCTGATAGTCCGTCACGCCTTCCTCGTAGCGCAGCCGCGCGATGCGCTCCGCCTCCTCGGCCGCTTCGAGATTACGCAGCGCGACGACGCTCTGCCGCTCGAGCAGCGCAATGTTGCTGAGCTGCACCTCGATCTCGTTGAACGCCGCGAGCACGGCGCGCTGGTAGCTCGCAAGGCTGCTCTCGAGCGAGAGGCGGGCCTGCTCGACGTTGCGGCGCCGCTGCCCGTTGTCGAGCAAGGTCTGCATCAGGCTCGCGCCGATGTTCAGCGACGTGTTCGCCGAAGAGAGAACGTCGACGAGCGCCGGGCTCGACGCCGTATCGCTCGCCGTCAACGAGATTTGCGGAAAGAAATTCGTGCGCACGACCCGCACGTTCGCCGCGGCGCCGCGCAACGTCGCCTCGGCCTGCACGAGATCGGGACGCCGGACCAGGAGCTCGGACGGCAGGCCGGGCTGCACGGCCGGAATCGCGACGTCGGCCAACGTCTCGGCTTCGACGTCGAAGCCGTGCACGCTTCGGCCGACGAGCAACGACAGCGCCGCGCGTGCCGACAGCTCGTTCTGCCGCAGGCTTTCGATGTTCGTTCGCTCCCGCTCGACGACGATCTGCTGCTGCAGCTGCTCGATCGGCACCGCGATGCCCGCCTCGACGCGCGCCCGCGCGATCGCGTAGATCGCCTGCGCGTTCTCGAGGTTCTGCATCGCGGCCTCGATGCGGTCGCGTATCAGCAGAATCTGGAAGTACGTGGACGCCGCGGTCCCGAGCGTGTTCAGCCGCACGGACGCGATCTGCGCGATCCGCGAATCGTAGTCCGCGACGGCGCGCTGGTAGGTCGCCGGCCGGCTCAAGATCCCGCCGTACGAGACCGAGCCCGTCAGCTGGAACGGGCCGCTCGAGTTACTCGAGCTGCTGCCGCCGTCGAAGTCCGTGCGCGTATACGACGTCCCGGTGCCGAGCGTCAGAACGGGCGTCGGCCACAAGCTGAAGCCCGCCTCGCGCAGCGCGATCTGCGCGGCGGCGAGGTTCCGCTCGTTGTTCGCGAGATCGAGGTTGTGCTCGAGCACGTCCTCGATCAGCGCGGTCAGCTCCGCGCTCTCGAAGCCGTTCCACCAGTCGAGATCCGGCCAGACCGCCGCGTCCTCCTCGACCGGCCCCTGCCATGCAGCGGGCACGACGTCGTCCGGAAGCGCGGGCGGCTCGATCGTCGCGCATCCGCACAGCACGACGAGCGGAGCGGCCAATGCCGCGTAGCGTAGACGTCCGTTACTCATTGGATAGCGCCACTACCGGATCGAGACGGCTCGCCTTGTGCGCCGGCGCGAATCCGAACACGAGTCCCGTCCCGGCCGCACAGCAGAACGCGACGATCATCGGCCAGCTTTTGAAGACGACATCCATGTCGGCGACCTCGCGTACTGCGAGCGCCGCGCCGATTCCGAGCACGACGCCGATCACGCCGCCGAACGCCGAAACGACGATCGCCTCCGACAAGAACTGCGCGAGGATGTCGCGCTGCCGGGCCCCGGTCGCCATCCGCACGCCGATCTCGCGCGTACGCTCGGTAACCGACACGAGCATGATGTTCATCACGCCGATGCCGCCGACGAGCAGCGAGATCGCCGCGATCGAGCCGAGGAGCATCGTCGTCGTCTGCTGCGCGGCCTGCACGGTCTCGAGCAGCTCGGCCGCATTGAAGATCCGGAAATCCTCGACGCCGTGCCGTGCGGTCATGAACTGAATCAGATCGGTCTCCGTCTTCTTGATCATCGAGATATCCTTGACGACCACGGAGATCTGCCGCGCGTACTTCTCGCCGAAGAGCCGCAACGCGCCCGTTTTCAGCGGCACGTAGACCATGTCGTCCTGATCGCCGCCGCCGATGCCGGCCGAGCCGCCCTTGCGGGTCAGCACGCCGATCACCTGGAACGGCACGTTGCGGATCAGGATGTATTCGCCGAGCGGATCCTGCCCGTCGGGGAAAAGCTCGTCCGCGACCGTCGCGCCGAGCACGGCCACGGCCGTGTACGTCTCGCTGTCCTCGCGCGTGAAGAAGACGCCGCGCGCGAGCGGCCAGTTCCGGGCCTCGGGCAACGAGTCGGACGTCGCGGTGATGTTCGAGCGATAGTCCTGGCGCCCCCAGCGCACGGTCTGCTGGCCTTGCAGCTCCGGCAGCGTGTACGCGACGTTCGGCACGCCGTCGAGGATCGCGTCGGCGTCATCGAACGTCAGCGTCGACGGCATGTTGCGGCGCTGCCCCTCCGCGCGCGCGGGCTGCAGCTGCAGCACGTCCGTGCCGATCGAGCTGATGCGCTCGACGATGTCCTGTGCTGCACCTTCTCCGATCGCGAGCATCGTCACGACAGAGCCGACGCCGATCACGATGCCGAGCAGCGTCAGGAACGTGCGAAACAGGTTCGCGTGCAGCGAGCGCAGCGCCATCCGCACCGCCTCGCCGGTTCCGGCGAGGAGCGACGATGACTTGCGGCTCATGAAGAGCTCGCGGAGCTTAGCGTTGTGCTTCGGATCGACGGCCCCGTCCGCGTGCCCGGAATCGCCGACGACCTGACCGTCGCGAAACTCGATCACGCGGTCCGCGTGCGCGGCAACCTTCTGATCGTGCGTGATCAGGATCACCGTGTGCCCTTTGCGGGCGAGGTCCTCGAGCAGCGCCATGACCTCGACGCCGCTGCGCGAGTCGAGCGCGCCGGTAGGCTCGTCGGCGAGAATCACGCTGCCGCCGTTCATCAGCGCTCGGGCGATCGATACGCGCTGCTGCTGGCCGCCGGAGAGCTGGTTCGGTCGGTGATCGAGGCGCTCGCCGAGCCCGAGCGACGACAGCAAAGCCTCGGACCGGACCGCGCGGTCGAGCGCCGACATCCCGGCGTAGATGCCCGGCACCTCGACGTTCTCCTTCGCGGTCTCGGAAGGCAGCAGGTTGTAGCTCTGGAACACGAAGCCGAACGCCTCGCGCCTCAGCCACGCGAGCCCGTCCGCATCGAACGTCTGGATGTCGCGGCCTGCGAATAGATACGTACCGCTCGTCGGCCGGTCCAGGCAGCCGAGGATGTTCATCAACGTCGACTTGCCGGAACCCGACTGGCCGACGATCGCGACGAACTCGCCGGGGTAGATCTTCAGATTGACGTTGCGCAGCGCGCGAACCTCGACGCCGCCATCCGTGACGAACGTGCGGCACAGGTTGCGCAGCTCCATCAGCGGAATCGCGACTCGCGTGCTTTCGAGGCCCTCGCGATCGGATCGATCGGCGTGCCGATCGGCGGGGGTCGGAACGGCGCGCGCCGCATCGAGCGCGTGGCTGCTCATGCTCAGAAAAACCGCATTCCCGGAGGACCGCGGAAGCCGCGGTCGCGATTATTGTTCCCGGACTCCTGCGCGGCGTTCGCCTGCACGATGCCCGCGATCACGCGCTCGCCCGGCGCGAGCCCGGAGATGACCTCGGCCGAAACTCTGCTCGCGACACCGGTGACGATCTCGCGCTCCTCGATCGTCCCGTCGTCGCGTACGACGCGGACCGTCGCGAGCCGCGGCGCGCCGCCGCCGCCGTCGCTCAGCGCGAGCCGCCCCGCATACGCGGGCGGCGGGCCTTCGCCGCCGGAGACGCGGTTCACGTCGAAGCCGCCCGGCCCGAACCCGCCCGAGCCGAACCCGCGCGGCGGCCCGTCGACCCCGCCGGGGCCGGGAAGCCGTCCGGCGGCGCGCCCCGCCGCGCTTGGGCCCGCATCAGGGAACGTCAGCGCGCCGAGAGGAACGGTCACGACGTCATACGCGGACGACGTGACGAAGTAGACCTGAGTCGTCATGCCGACGCGCAGCACACCATCCGGGTTGTCGATATCGAAGAGGCCCGTATACAGCACGACGTTGTTCTCGATCGTCGGCGACGGCCAGATCTGCTCGAGCTTGCCGTACCAGCGTCTCTCGCCGCTGCCGAGCGTCGTGAAGTAGACGTCCATCCCGGCTTGAATGCGCGCGACGTCGGCCTCGGAAATCTGCGTCTTGACCGTCATCGTCGACAGATCCGCGATGCGCAGAATCGTCGGCGTCGACTGGTTCGCGTTCAACGTCACGCCTTCGGTCAGCAAGACCTCGGTGACCGTGCCGGAGAACGGCGCGTAGATGCGCGTGAACTCGAGCTGCGTCCTGTCCGTCTCGAGCGAAGCCTCGCTTTGCTGGATCTGCGCGATCAGCTGCTCGAGGCTCGCCTGCGCGGACATCAGGTTGTTCTGCGCGTTCTGGTAGTCGAGCTTGCTCGTCGCATCCTCGCGCCAGAGCCGCTCCTGCCGCTCCGCGTTCTCGCGCGCGAGCGCAAGCGCCGCCTCGCGTGCCGGAATCTGCGCCTTCAGCGCGTCGATGCTGGCCTCGCTCGCCCGCACCCGGTTCACCTGAACGCGTGCATCGATCTCGGCGAGCAGCTGCCCCTCGGTGACGGAATCGCCGACCTCGACGTACAGCTTCTGGAGCTGCCCGGACACCTGCGCGCCGACGTCGACGATGCGGCTCGGCTCGAGCGAGCCGGCGGATGCGATCGTGTTCTCGATGTCGCCGTAGCCGATCGTGACGATCAGCGGCTGATCCTGCTCGACGACCACGTTGGACTTGCGCCAGTACCAAACGCCGGCGGCGACCGCGGCGAGCACGACGACGAGCAGCGCATTGCGGCGGCGCTTGCGCTTCTTGGCCACGAGGTAGTGCTCGCCTGCCCCAGAGACTTCGGTCGTGTTGTTCTGCTCCATGACCCTTCGATTCCAGTCCGCAAGGCAGTGGCGTCGTCGCCACGACCTCTCGCCCCACGGGCTGCGGCACGGCGTAAATTACCCCACGCCCTCGTCACTGTCCCTTCAGAAGGCCCAAGATTCGTGGATTACGGACAACTGAGAACAATTCGCGATCGGGAACGAGTTCACCCGACCGGCCGCGGGCGCCCGGCGACGCTAAGAATGTGACGGCTATCGCAGTTGGCGCTGTGCGAACACGGCCTGAAGCTCGGCAACGATCGACAGCGCGATCGACTCGGGCGAGTCGGCGCCGAGATCGAGCCCGATCGGTCCCTTGAGTCGCGGACGCAGCAGCTCGCCGCGCTCGCCGAGCGCATCGAGGAGCCGCGCCCGCCGGGCCGGCGGGCCGAGCACGCCGAGATAACGCGCCGGCGCATCCGCGAGGTGCTCGAGGTACGCGCGGTCCGTCTCGAGGTGGTGGCTCATCACGAGGATCGCTGCGAACTCGTCGAGCGGCACGTAGCGCGGCAATTCACGCGGATCGACCTCGAGCACCTGATCCGCCCTCGAGAACCCGCCGCGCTCGAGATACGCGGGCCGATGATCCGCGACCGTGACGAACCAGCCGAGATCCGCCGCGAGCTCGACGACCGGCACGGCGTCGAGGCCGGCGCCGAGCACGAGCACCCGCGGCACGGGCACGAGCGGCGCGAACAGCGCTTCGAAGCCGTCGACGTCGCGGAAGTGCTCGGTGCGCCCCGTCTGCAACGCGCGCAGGCAGCCGGCCATCAGCGCTGCGGCGGCTGGTGCGCGCGGCTCGAAGCGGTGTGCCGTCGCGATCGTCCCGTCGGCTTCGACCACGAGGGTCGCGCCGGTCGGCGCGTCCGTCCGCGCGCTCGCGACGACGGTGCCGACGGCGCCCCCGGCGGTTTCGAGCAGCCGCGCCGCGATCGAAGCGAACGGCTCGAAGCCGCTATCGGGCGTCAGCGGCTGGAGGAACACGCGGATCAGGCCGTTGCAGCCGACGCCGAGGCCCCAGATGTCGTCGGCGTCGTCGCGCAGATCGTAGGTGACCGCGCGCGGCATGCCGCTGTCGATCACCGCGCGGGCGCGCTCGGCGAGATCCCCCTCGAGACAGCCGCCGCTGACGAGGCCCCGATAGTCGCCGTTCGACGCGATCAGGATCCGGTGGCCGGGCTTCGTGTACGTCGAGCCGAGAGTGTCGTACACGCTCGCGAGCACGAGGGACTCGCCCCGCTGCCGCCACGCCTCGAACGCTTCGATGATTCGTCGGACGCTCATGACCCGCTTCAGCATACCAGACCGCGGTTGCGGCCCCCCGCCCCGCCGATCTAGACTGCCGTCCCCGCCAAGGCAGGCGGGGCCAGCCCGTTTGGAACCTCCCAGGAAGGAACGTTGAGCAAGCCGACCCGAGAAGAAGCCGAGGAAGCGGTCCGGACGCTATTGCGCTGGATCGGCGACGACCCGAATCGCGAAGGGCTGCGCGGCACGCCGGCGCGCGTCGTCAGCGCGTACGAGGACTGGTTCGGCGGCTACAATGTCGACCCGGTCGAGTTTCTGCGTCGCACCTTCTACGAGGTCGACGGCTACGACGAGATGGTCGTGCTCCGGGACATCAGCTTCGAGTCCCATTGCGAGCATCACATGGCGCCGATCACCGGCAAGGTGCACGTCGGCTACCTGCCGGACAAGAAGGTCGTCGGCATCAGCAAGCTCGCGCGCGTCGTCGAGGCGTTCTCGCGCCGCCTGCAGGTGCAAGAGACGATGACCGCGCAGATCGCGCACTGCATCCAGGACGTGCTGCGGCCGAAGGGCGTCGGCGTCGTCGTCGAAGGCGTGCATCAGTGCATGACGACGCGCGGCGTCCGCAAGCAGGGCGTCGCGATGATCACGAGCCAGCTGCTCGGGCATTTCCGCTCCGATCCGCGCACCCGTGCGGAGTTCTTGAACATCATCGGCCGCCCGACCAACGTCGGCTGACGCTTCGCGCACCGTTCGACGGTGCCGGCCACGCCGGGAGCGCACCTTCGATGTGCGCTCTTGGCGGCACGCGAGAAGAGCATCCTCCTGCCGCTCGGCGGCGGCCGTCCATGGCCGCCGAACGGCCGCCAAGAGCGCACATCGAAGGCACGCTCCTAACGCCGACGGTCGAACGATCACGCAGCAGGCAGCGCCGTGCACGCGGACCCTTGCTACACTGATTCCATGACTTCGCCCCCGCCGCGAGACTGGCTTTTCCCCGCCGGCTCGCCGCCGCTCCTCGTCGGCGGCGAGCCGATCGCAAAGCTCTGGCTCGCGGATGAAACGAGCTCCGTCGAGTTCCTGCTCGAGCATGCGCGCCTGCCCGCGTCGGCCGCCGCGTCGGTCACGCGCGAGGCACGCGCGCTCGTCGAATCCATCCGCCGCAAGCGCAGCGAAGGATTGGACGCGTTCCTCGCCGAATACGATCTCTCGTCGACCGAAGGCATCGTGCTGATGTGTCTCGCGGAGGCGCTGCTGCGGATACCGGACGACGAGACCGCCGACAAGCTGATCGCGGAGAAGCTCGGCGACGCGGATTGGCAGGCGCATATCGGCGCAAGCGAATCGTTGTTCGTCAACGCATCGACCTGGGCGCTGATGCTGACGGGCAAGCTCGTCCGCGCCGAAGAGCTGCCCGACCAGCCGCTGCATGGCGTGCTCGCACGCCTGATGGACCGCGTCGGCGACAGAGTCGTGCGCACCGCGCTGCGCCAGGCGATGCGCATCCTCGGGCATCAGTTCGTGATGGGACGGACGATCGAAGAGGCGCTCCGGCGCGCTGACGATTCGCCCGAATATTGCTATTCGTTCGACATGCTCGGCGAGGCCGCGCTGACCGCAGCCGATGCGGACAGGTATTTCGACGCGTACCGCACCGCGATCGAAGCGCTGCGCTCGCGCACGAGCTCGAACCTGGACGTGACGACGGCGCCGAGCATCTCGGTCAAGCTGTCGGCGCTTCACCCCCGCTACGAGTACGCGCAAGCGCGGCGCGCGGTGCCCGAGATCGCCGAGAAGCTCGAGCAGCTCGTGGTCGCCGCGGCCGAGGCGCACTCGGCGGTGACGATCGATGCGGAAGAAGCCGACCGCCTCGAGCTGTCGCTCGCGATCTTCGAGCACGTGTTCAAGCGCAAGTCGCTCGCGCAATGCTCCGGCAATTTCGGCATCGCCGTGCAGGCCTATCAGAAGCGCGCCTGGCCCGTGATCCACTGGCTCGAGGAGCTCGCGCACGGCCGCCACCGCGTGATCCCGGTCCGGCTCGTGAAGGGCGCGTACTGGGACACCGAAATCAAACACGCGCAGCAGCTCGGCCTCGCCGGCTATCCGGTTTTTACCCGCAAGACGAGCACCGACGTCGCTTACCTTGCGTGCGCGCGGGCGCTGCTGCACGAGAGCCCGCACCTCTATCCGCAGTTCGCGACGCACAACGCGCACACGGTGGCTTGGCTCCTGCACGTCGGCGCACGCGACCGCTTCGAGTTCCAGCGGCTGCACGGCATGGGCGAGGAGCTCTACGGCGAGCTGCTGAAGTCGTCGCATTTCGACCGCCCGGTCCGCGTCTATGCGCCGGTCGGCAGTCATGAGGACCTCCTGCCGTACCTCGTCCGCCGGCTGCTCGAGAACGGCGCGAACACGTCTTTCGTGAATCGCGCGACCCGATCGAACACGTCGCTCGATCAGGTGACGCGGGATCCGGTTGCGGCAACCGAGCGCCGGCTCGGCGCGCTGCCGCATCCGCGCATTCCGCTGCCAGCGAAAATCTTCGGCCGCGAGCGCGCGAACTCGCGCGGCTGGAATCTCGCCGACGGCCTCGAGCTCAAGCGTCTCGCGGCGTCGCTGAGGAAGACCTCGCCGGGCGCATGGGAAGCGGGCCCGATCGTCGATGGCCAGCGCAGAGCCGGCCGAGTCGTCGAGCAGCGCGACCCCGCGGACCGGCGGCGAATCGTCGGCCGCGTCGGCTGGGCGGCCCCCGCCGACGCGCGCGACGCGCTCGCGGTCGCGCACGCCGCATGGGCCGAATGGAATGCCAGCCGGGTCGATGTCCGCGCGGCGGTGCTCGAGCGCGCGGCAGATTGCTTCGAGGCCGACGCACCGGAGCTGATCGCACGCTGCATCGCGGAAGCCGGCAAGACGGTCGCCGACGCGGTTGCCGAAGTGCGCGAGGCGGTCGACTTCCTGCGCTACTACGCGGCCGAGGCGCGACGGCTTTTCACCGCGCCGATCGTTCTGCCGGGGCCGACCGGCGAGCACAACGAGCTGCGGTTGAACGGCCGCGGGGTCTTCGTCTGCATCAGCCCGTGGAACTTTCCGCTCGCGATCTTCACCGGGCAGATCGCGGCCGCCCTCGTCGCCGGCAATACCGTGCTCGCGAAACCGGCCGAGCAGAGCTCGCTGGTCGCGGCACGCGCCGTCGAGCTGCTTGCGGCCGCGGGCTTGCCGCGGCACGTGCTGCAGTTCCTGCCCGGAGACGGCCGCACGATCGCCGAGTCGGTGCTGCCCGACAGCCGGGTCGCGGGCGTCGCATTCACGGGCTCGGTCGAGACCGCGCGTGCGATCGACCGGATGCTCGCCGGGCGCGACGGCCCTCTCGCGACGTTGATCGCGGAGACGGGCGGCGTGAACGCGATGATCGTCGACAGCTCGGCGCTGCCCGAGCAGGTCGTGCGCGACGTCGTCGTGTCGGCCTTCAACAGCAGCGGACAGCGGTGCTCCGCGCTGCGCCTCCTGTGCCTTCAGGACGATACCGCGGATCGGATCCTCGAGATGCTGCGCGGTCACATGGCCGAGCTCGTGATCGGCGACCCGGCGCTGCTCGCGACCGACGTCGGGCCCGTCATCGACGAGGACGCGCGCAGCATGCTCGCGGAGCACGTCGACGGGCTTCGCAATCGCGTCCGTTATCAGTGCCCGCTCGGCGACGCGCACGAGCACGGCTGCTTCTTTCCGCCGACCTTGATCGAGCTCGAATCCCCGCGGGATCTGACGCGCGAGGTGTTCGGCCCCGTTCTGCACTATGTCCGCTACGCCGAGCATCGGCTCGACGACGTGATCGACGCGATCAACGCAACGGGCTACGGCCTCACGCTCGGCGTGCACAGCCGGCTCGACTCCGTCGCGCGCTACGTCGCGAAGCGCGCGCGCGTCGGCAACGTCTACGTGAACCGGAACATGATCGGCGCGCAGGTCGGCGTGCAGCCGTTCGGCGGCGTCGGCCTCTCCGGAACGGGACCTAAAGCCGGCGGCCCGCACTACCTGCCGCAGTTCGCGACCGAGCAGACGTACACGGTGAACACGATGGCGATCGGCGGCAACCCGACTCTGCTGTCGATGAACGAGGACGATTGACGCGCGTCAGGAACTGACGCTTTCCGTCACCTCGTCACCGTGCAAGTTCTACATAACGTCCGTGCGGACGCGCAGAATCGCGCATTTCGCTGCACTGGCATGCGACTTGCTCCGCGATGTCGAAACATTCTACGGGTGATCACAGAACGACGATGGACATCAGAGTGGTCGAAGAGCGATCGACGCCGACATTGTCCGAGCCGGACTACGTCCGCGTGCAGGTCTTTCCCGATCCCGAGCAGGACACGATGACGCTCGCGACGATCGAGCGCGTCGTCTGCAAGCCCGACGAGAAGCGGGCCTCGCTGATCCGCCGCGTGAAGAAGCTGATCGAGAACCAGCCGATGACGCGCGACGCGGCGCTCGGCTTCGCGCGGCTCTATGCGGCCCGCAAGCGCATCAAGCTCGTGTTGACCGCCGAGGAGAGCGAAGCGCGCGAAGGTTGAGGCTGGCGGCCTCGCTTCCCTTCGCTTCTCAGGCCGTGCGCATGGATTGCACGCCGACCTGTGCGGGCGTACAGTTACTGTATGCCCAAGCACCCCGACGAGCAGCCGCGTAAGGGTCGAGGCGCCTCGCTGAACCTCGAGGGCCGCTTCGCGCTCCACGTCCGCACCCGCGAAGACGACGGCTGGGGCTCGCTCGAAGAGCCGCTGCCGCCGCTCGAGACCACCGTTCGGCCGGAGGCGGCGCGCTCGATCGTTACGCGCAACGACTCGCCGGATCTTCCGTTCTCGCAATCGATCAACCCGTATCGGGGCTGCGAGCACGGCTGCATCTACTGCTACGCGCGGCCGAGTCACGCCTATGTCGATCTGTCGCCGGGCCTCGATTTCGAGACGAAGCTGTTCTACAAGCAGGACGCGGCCGCGCGTCTCGCCGCGACGTTCCGCAAGCCTGGCTACACGCCGAGCCCGATCACGCTCGGCGCGAACACCGACGGCTACCAGCCGATCGAGCGCGAGCACGGCGTGACGCGCTCCTTGCTCGAGGTCATGCGCGACTTTCGCCATCCGGTCTCGATCATCACGAAGAGCGCGCTCGTGCTGAAGGATCTCGACGTGCTGACCGAGCTCGCCGCGAACGACCTCGTGCAGGTCATGGTCTCGATCACGTCGCTCGATCCGAACGTCAAGCGCACGCTCGAGCCTCGCGCCGCAGGCCCGGCCGCAAGGCTCCGTGCCGTGCGTGAGCTGAGCCGCGCCGGCGTGCCGACCGGCGTGATGATCGCGCCGGTCATCCCGGCGATCACCGATCACGAGATCGAGCACATCGTCGCCGCGGCGGCAGACGCGGGCGCCGAGCGGGTCGGCTACGTGATGCTGCGCTTGCCGTACGAGGTGAAGACGCTGTTTCGCGCGTGGCTCGACGAGCACTATCCGCAGCGCGCGGCGCACGTCATGAGCCTCGTGCAGGCGATGCGCGGCGGCCGCGATAACGACCCGCGATTCGGGACGCGCCTGCGCGGCGAAGGCGCGTACGCCGAGCTGATCGCGCGGCGGTTCCGGGTCGCGTGCCGCCGCTACGGGCTGCCGCGCGCGCCGGCCCGGCCGCTGCGCACCGATCTCTTCGCGCCGCCGGCGCAGGCCGGCGATCAGCTCGACCTGCTCCGCTTCGACTGAGCGGCGCTCATTCGTCGCCGAGCTGGTCCTTGAGCCCGGTCCAGCGCCGCAGCTGCGGCGAGTCGATGTCGAACAGATCGAGGACCCGGCCGACGCTTTGATCGATCATCGCATCGATCGACTCGAGGCGTGCGTAGAACGCCGGCATCGGCGGAAAGACGATCCCGCCCATCTCGGTCACGGTCAGCATATTGCGCAGGTGCACGAGATGCAGCGGGCTTTCGCGAACCATCAGCACGACCCGCCGGCGCTCCTTGAACGCGACGTCCGCGGCGCGCGAGACGAGGCTGTCCGTCACGCCGGTCGCGATCGCCGCGAGCGTCTTCATCGAGCACGGCGCGACGATCATGCCGTCGGTGCGGAACGAGCCGCTCGCGATGCTCGCGCCGATATCGCGGTCCGAGTGGACGACGTCGGCGAGACGCTCGACGTCGCGCCGCGTCATGTCGAGCTCGCTGGCGATCGTGAGCGCCGCGGCGCGCGTGACGATCAGGTGCGTCTCGACGCGTTCGACCCGCTGCAAGGTCTCGAGCAGCCGCACGCCGTACACCGCGCCGCTCGCGCCGGTCATCGCGATCACGAGGCGCCGACGAGCATTCGAAGGATCGGTATCGGGCACGCTTTTTCGGCCTCGGCGGTTCGATGGATGAGACGAAAAAGCGTGCCTGGCACGAATTTCCCGAAAAAGTGTGCCTGGCACGATTTTCGTGCTGCGCCCATTGTTCGCCACCGCGCGGCGCGTTGACAACCTCCGACGCCCCGTGGCTACATTCGCCGCGACGTTTCGGCGGCCGCCACGTTCGGCGCCAGCCGCCATCGCCGGAGCCGCCATGGAGGAACTCGAGCTCGGGCCGGTCTGGCTCAGCCTCAAGCTCGCGAGCGCGACGGTCGTCGCGCTGCTCGTCATTGCGACGCCGCTCGCGTGGTGGCTCGCATTCACGCGCGTGCGCTGGCGAGCGGCGGTCGAGGCCGTCGCCGCGCTGCCGCTCGTGCTGCCGCCGACCGTGCTCGGCTTTTACCTGCTGATCCTGCTCGCACCGAACGGCGCGATCGGCCGCTGGTGGGTCGAGCTCACGGATACGACGTTGACGTTCTCGTTCGCCGGCCTCGTGATTGCATCGATCGTCTACTCGTTTCCGTTCGCCGTGCAGCCGCTGCAGGCCGCGTTCGAGCGCGTCGGCCGCGCACCGCTCGAAGCCGCGGCGACGCTCGGCGCGTCGCCGTTCGAGGCATTCGTCCGCGTCGCATCGCCGATGGCGCTGCGCGGCTACGTGTCCGCGATCGTGCTCGTGTTCGCGCATACGCTCGGCGAGTTCGGCGTCGTGCTGATGGTCGGCGGCAGCATCCCGGGCGAAACGCGCGTCGTCTCGATCGCGATCTACGAGCACGTCGAGACGCTCGCGTACGGCCAGGCGCATGCGCTGTCCGCAGGTCTCCTCGTCTTCTCGTTTCTCGTGCTGCTCGCCGTCTACGTGATCAATCGCCGGATGCCGTTCGGCGCGGGCTACGCCGTTGGCTGAGCTCGCGCTCGACGTCTCGCTGCGCCGCGGCAGCTTCACGCTCGAGGTGCGCGAGACGCTGGACCTCGCCGGCATCACCGCGCTGTTCGGACCGAGCGGCTCCGGCAAGACGACCCTGCTGCGCATCGTCAGCGGGCTCGAGGCGGCCGCGCACGGGCACGTCGCGTTCGACGGCGATACGTGGCAGGGGCCCGGCACGCGGATGCCGGCGCACCGGCGCCGCGTCGGCTACGTCTTCCAGGACGGCCGACTCTTTCCGCACCTGACCGTCGAGAAGAACCTCGCGTTCGGCGCGAAGCAGCGCGACGCAGGCGATCGGCAAGCCATTCGTTTCGACGACGTCGTCCGCGCGCTCGATCTCGCTCCGCTGCTCGCACGCCGGCCAGCGTCGCTGTCGGGCGGCGAGCAGCAGCGGGTTGCGATCGGACGCGCGCTGCTCGCGAACCCGCGTCTCCTGCTGATGGACGAGCCGATGTCGTCGCTCGACGTGCGCCGCAAGGCCGAGATCCTGCCGTACATCGAGCGGCTGCCCGAAGCGTTCGGCCTGCCGGTGCTCTACGTCACGCACAGCGTCGACGAGGTCGCGCGGCTCGCGTCGCGCGTCGTGCTGCTCCACGACGGGCGCGTCGTCGAGCAAGGCCCGGTCGCGGATATTCTCGAGCGGATCGACTTGTGGCCCGTGACTGGACGCCTCGAGGCCGGCACCTTGGTCGAAGCGGTCGTCGAGCAGGCCGGCGGCGGCATGGCTTCGCTCGCGCTCGGTGCGCAGCGGCTCCGCGTGCCACTCGCAAGCACCCCCGTCGGCACGACGATCCGGCTCCGAATCCATGCACGCGACGTCGCGATCGCGACGCAGAAGCCGAACGCGATCAGTATCCGCAACGTGCTCGATGCCGAAGTTCTCGCCGTCGATTTCGACGGACCCGTGCACGTCGAGCTGCTTCTCGACGTCGACGGCCGACACCTGCGTTCTCGGATCACGCGCGAGGCCTACGACGAGCTCGGGATCAGGGTCGGCTCACGGGTCTTCGCGCTGATCAAGAGCGTCGCGTTCGAGGATCGCGGGCCAGGCGACGGCGCCGGCGTGTAGCGGCGTGCAGCAGCGTTCTCGGGCGCACGCTTACGATTCGCCGTCTCCGCTCTCGTAGCCGAAGACCTGCTCGAGCGGCAAACCGAACACGAGCGCGATTCGAAACGCGACCTCGAGCGACGGCGAATACTTGCCGAGCTCGATCGCGTTGATCGTCTGACGCGTGACGCCGACCCGCTCCGCGAGCTCCTGCTGCGTCATCTCGCCGTGCTCGAAACGAAGCCGGCGGATGCTGTTCGTGATTCGTGTGGCTCGCATCGCCGGATCACGAACGACGGTAAAGGTAGATCCGCGCGGAGTAGTTCACGACGAACGCGACCACGATCGACAGCACGACGGCGAACGCGACCGCGAATGGGTCCGCGCCGAAATGAACGAGCGGAAGCGCGAGCAGATTGCCGGCAAGCAGCACGTAGAAGGCCGACCGAGCCGCTTTGAGGTCGATGAGCCGTTCGCGCTCGTCCTTGCCCGTGAGCCCGCCCTTCGGCGCCGTGACGAACACGAGGATTCGCCCGATCAAGTCGATCAGCACGAGCAGAATCAGAAAGAGCCCCGTGACGTGAGCGAGCCCCGGAGACGGCCCGGGGCGCAACGTCCACGGCACGTGCAGGAAGAAGGCGGCGGCCGTCAGCAGAACGACAATCAGCGAGATCCAGGCGCTCTTTTCCCGAAACGACATCGGCGTGCCCCTCGATATGGACCGTCGTCAATGTATCGTTTAGTTTACATCGTGTCTAGTATTCTTTACTTCCATGCAGCATAGCCCTGCCGTCTGATACTTTTCGAGCTCGCGTCGATCACGGCGCCGGGGCATGAGGGGTTCACGGCGGTGCTTACGGTCATCGGCATTTCCGACCACTACGGCCGAGCCGAGCTCGTCACGATTGCGGCAGCGAACGGCGGTGCACCGGCGATTCTCGATCGCCGCCAGGCAAGGCTCATCGCGGCCTCGCTTCCGGGAGCGCCGTACCACCATCAAGCGCTCGAGATTCCGCTCGCCGATGCGGAGGAGCTGATCGCCCGCGTGAAAGCGTCCGTTGCCGAGCACTGCCGCGCCGCGCTCGCGGAGCTTCGGTCCGCGTTCTCCGCCGACGCGGTCGTGCTGCAGAGGAGCCCGTACGCGCGCCTGCCGGATTCACTCGCGGAGATCCTCGCATCCCGCCCGCTGACGAACGCGGCCGACGGCATGCTGTACCGCGAGGCGCTCGCGGACGCCGCCCGCGACCTTGGCATGCTCGTCGATCGTTACCCGCGCAAGTCGGATCAGGCGGCCGAAGCGGCGCAGGCACTCGGTGTCGCGCGTGAAACGGTGGATGCGCTGATCGCGCGTTTCGGCAGCGAGGTCGGCGTGCCGTGGAGGAAGGACCATAAGGACGCGGCGGCGAGCGCGCTGCGATTCCTCGCAGAGCGCTCGAGCCTGCGCGTCGATGCGTGAGCGCTCAGGAGCTCTGCTGACGCTTGTCGACGACGATCGCGCCTTCCTTCAGCACGACCTTGGTCTTCAGCATGTTCCAGTAGCCCTCCATCGGATCGCCGTCGACGAGCACGATGTCCGCGAGCTTGCCGGGCTCGAGCGTGCCGAGCTCGTCCGCCATGTTGATGTAGGCCGCGGTGTTCGGCCCCATCAGCTTCACGATATCGGCCATCGAGAACATCACGTTGTACGACTCGAGCTCGTGCTGTAAACCCGCGAGCGGGTCGTAGCGCGTATCGGTGCAGTAACCGAGCACGGCGCCCTCGTCCCAGACGGTCCGCGCGTTGACGATCGTGTAGCCGATCTCGTTGCCGAGGGCCCGTCCCTGCGCGTCGCGGTTCGCGCCGGCGATCGACTCGGGCCACGGCATGCCGTCTCGGAAGCGCGGCTCGTTGTCGTCCGCGAACACGCCATAGAGCGGCGCGCCGAAGCCGATCGTCGCAAGGATCAAGGTGTTCGTCTGCGCGAGCATCCTCGCCGCATCGCGGTCGACGAAATCCTTGTTCGGCAGGTGAACGAGCCGGCGCACGCCGGCCTCGACCGCGGCGACCATCGCCGGCGTGCTGACCGCGTGCACCTGCACCGTCACGCCGGCCTTCGCGGCCTCGTCGACGATCGCCTTGAGCACCTCGATCTCTTCGAAGCTCGGCCGCGGCTCGGGCGTCAGCGAGATCTCGCCGGTCCACTCGATGCCCATCTCCGCGAGCTCCCGCACGGCCGCGCGCGCGGACTCCGGCGTGTGATCGGTTACCCGGATGCGTCCGGACGGAATGATCCGCGGACCGTTGATCTCGCCGCGCTCGATGCGGTCGCGAAGCACGATGTTGCCGTCCGCCGGACCGCCGCCGGACAGGATCGTCGTGTAGCCGGCCTCGAGCAGCGCCTGCATCTCGTCGCGCTCGTCCGGGCCGGTATTGATATGGCGGTGCGCGTCGATGAAGCCGGGCATCGCGCTCATTCCTGCGGCATCGAGCGTTTCGAGACCGCTCGTGTCGATGTTGCCCGCGGCGACCTCGGCAATTCGGCCGTCGCGAACGACGATCGTGCCCGAGTCGATCACCGTGCCGTCGCCGACGATGATCCTCGCGTTCGTGATGGCGACGTCCTGCGCCGCAGCCGAGCTCGCTGCGCCGACAGCGATCGCGGCGACCGCGGCACACCGGTAAACGAACACGAAGCCCGCCGGACGGCGGCTGAATCGCAGCCTTGTCATGTCTCCCCTCCCGAAGTCAGAGCCCGCGCCGAGACGCAGGCGCCCCCGCTGTCGCGGTTGCACGTGATGTCGTGCCCCGCCGCGGCGCCGTTTTTCGAATGATTTGCTCTATCAGAACGGGACGCTCGAGCGCCGTCAAGGTCGCTGCAGGCCGGCGGTGAGCTCGTCGAGGCCTCGAATGACGTGCTCGACCCTGTCGGCCGTGCCGCTGCCGCGCTCGAGCAGCACCGTGCGGAGCCCGGCCGCGCGCCCGCCTTCGTAGTCGTCGACGACCGTATCGCCTACATGCAGTATCCGCTCGGGCGCGACGCCGAGGTGCGCTACGGCGGCCGCGAAGATGCGCGGATCCGGCTTCGCCGCGCCGACTTCCGCCGAGCAGAACACGGCGTCGAAGTGCTCGAGCAGACCGAGCTCCGCGCAGAAATGGCCGAGTCCGTGCGGCCAGTTCGAGATGATCACGAGCGGATAACCCGCCGCGCGCAGCGCGTCGAGCGTTTCCCGAACGTCGGAGAACACGGCGAGGCATTCGGGCCCGAGCCGCTTCCACAGCGGCGTCGCGTGCCGTTCGGCCTCGTGCGGACCGCCTGAAACCTCGAGACTCCGGAACAGCCGCTCGGCGACCGTGAGTCGACATTTGCGCCGCGCGTCCGGCGAAGCCGACGGCGCGCCGACTCGGTCGTAGCCGTCGAAGATCTCGTACAGCACCTCGTGCCGCCACGGCGCGGCCTCGATGCCCTGCTCCGCGAGATAGCGCGTCACGGCCGCGCCGCGGCCGTGACCTTCGCGATGAAATACGAGCGTGTTGAAGAAGTCGAACGTGACGGCGTCGATGCCGTGCAGCAGCTCGCTCATCAACCCGTGAAGCCGTACAGCCTGTGCGGGTTGTCGACGAGCACTTTCTGCTGCAGCGCCGGGTCCGGCATCATCAGCGGAATCAGATCGACGAGGTCGCCGTCGTTCGGCATGTGCTTCTTGATGTTCGGATGTGGCCAGTCCGTGCCCCACAGGATCCGGTCCGGCGCGACTTCGAGCAGCGCCTGCGCGAACGGCACCGCATCGTGAAACGGCGGGCCGGCCGAAGAGATCCGCTCCGCGCCGCAGATCTTCACCCAGCAATTCTCCATGCGCGCGGTGTCGAGCAGGATCTTGAACGGCTTTTGCTCGAGCCCATCCTTCGTCGGCACGCGGCCCATGTGATCGATGATGAACGGGACCGGTAGGCTGCGCAGCAGCCCCTCGAACTCGAGCAGGTCCTTCGCGTCGAAATGCAGCACGACGTGCCAGCCGAGCGGCGCGATCCGCTTCACGAGCTCGTCGAACTCGTCGAGGTCCGGCGTGCCGCCGAGATGCGCGACGAAATTGAAGCGGATGCCGCGGATGCCGCCGGCATCGAGCCGCTCGAGCTCGGCGTCCGTGATCGAGCGGTCGACGTTCGCGACGCCGCGGTAACGGCCGCCGCTTTGCGCGATCGCGTCGAGGATCACGGTGTTGTCCGTGCCGTGGCAGCTCGCATTCACGAGCACCGCGCGCTCGAGGCCGAGCGTCTTCTGCAGCTCGATGAACCGCTCGAGCGGCGCATCCGGCGGCGTGTAGCTGCGGTCGGGCGCGTACGGGTACTTGTCGCCCGGCCCGAAGATATGGCAGTGCGCGTCGCACGCACCCGGCGGCGCCTTGTAGTTCGGCACCCGCGTGTTCGGATCGGGCGGCCTGCAGAACGGGATGTCGCGTGCTTCGCTGCTCACTTCGCGGCACCCATCAGGCACTTCTCGAGACGATCGAGCGTCCGCATCGCGGGCAGCACCTGCGCGACGCTCCCGTTCGGCTCCCGCTTCTCTCTGATCGCCGCGATGAACTCGCGATCCTGAAGCTCGATGCCGTTCATCGATACGGCGACGCCTGTCAGATCGATCTGCTTGTCGTTGCCGTCGAAAAGATCGTCATAGCGGGCGATATACGTGCCGTTGTCGCAGATGTAGCGGAAGAACGTGCCCTGCGGCCCCTCGTTATTGAACGACAGCGCGAGCGTGCAGACCGCGCCGGACGGCGTGGTCATGCCGATGCTCATGTCCATCGCGATGCCGAGCTCGGGGTGCTTCGGCCCTTCGAGCGCGAATACGTTCGACGGGTTCTCGCCGGTCTGGTAATGGAACAGATCGACGGTATGGCAGGCGTGGTGCCACAGCAGGTGATCCGTCCAGCTGCGCGGCTTGCCCTCGAGGTTGATGTTCTGACGGCGGAAGAAGAACGTCTGCACGACGAGGTGCTGGAGCTTCAGCTCGCCGCTCTTGATCCGGTTGTGTACCCATTGATGAGAGGGATTGAAGCGGCGCGTGTGACCCGCCATCGCGATCAGCCCGGTCTCGCGCTGCACCTTGTCGATCTCCTCCGCATCCGCGAGCGAGTCCGCGATCGGAATCTCGATCTCGACGTGCTTGCCGGCGCGCATCGTCTGGATCGCCTGCTTCGCGTGCATCTGCGTCGGCGACGTGATGATCGCGGCCTCGACGCCGGGCTGCGCAAGCGCCTCGTCGAGATTGGTCGTCCAGTGCGGAATGCCGTACTGCTTCGCGACCTTCTCCGTCGATTCCGGGCTGCCGCCAGCGAGGCTCACGACCTCGACGCCGTCGATGTTCTTCAATCCATCGAGATGCTTTCGCCCGAATGCGCCTTGGCCGACGACGACGATCTTCATCTAATTCTCCTCGCTATCAGTCGCGTTACTCGAAATGCCCGCCCGCGCGGGCCATGCGGCATGCGCGGCTCGAATCCGGATCGTGCTCAACCGGCGGGCGGGGAAGCCCCGTCTGGGGATCGAACGTAGTAAAATCAATTCTACTTCATGTTCGCGCGGCCCTCGCAAGCCGAGGAACGTCCGCAGGCGTTCAGTGCCGGCCGCGCCCCTCGGTTTCGCAACGGATCCCCGGAGGTAAGCGCTCCATGGCGGAAAGAGCACAGGACGTCGGTACCGAGCCCAGGACGGATTTCTCGCTGCTGATCGGCGGCAAGCTCGTCGGCGGCAGCGGGCGACTCGACGTGATCAACCCGGCGACAGGCACCGTTTTCGCGCATGCGCCGGCCGCGGGCCGGGCCGAGCTCGACGAGGCGGTGGCCGCGGCGCGCGAGGCATTTACGTCTTGGCGCGGCACCTCGTACTCGCAGCGCGCCGAGCTCGTCCGTGCGTTCTCGCAGAAGCTCAGGGAGCGGCAGAGCGAGCTCGCGGAGCTCCTCACTCGCGAGCAAGGCAAACCGTTGTCGCAATCCGTCGCCGAGATCGATCGCGGCGCCGCGCAGTCGGACGGCATGGTCACGATCGAGATCCCGGTCGAGGTGCTGATCGACGACGCGGAGCGGCACATCGAGCTCAAGTATCGTCCGCTCGGCGTCGTCGGCATCATCACGCCGTGGAACGCGCCGGTGAACCTCGCGCTCGGGCCGCTCGTGTCGGCGCTCTACACCGGCAACACCGTCGTGCTGAAGCCGTCGCCGTATACGCCGCTGACGACGCTGAAGCTCGGCGAGATCGCGCGGGAAGTCTTTCCGGCGGGCGTCGTGAACGTGCTCGCCGGCGGCGACGAGCTCGGCGCATGGATCACCGAGCACCCGGGCATCGACAAGATTTCGTTCACCGGCTCGGTCGCGACCGGCAAGAAGGTCGCGGCGGCCGCCGCGGGCACGCTGAAGCGCGTGACGCTCGAGCTCGGCGGCAACGACCCGGCGATCATTCTCGACGACGTCGATCCGAAGGCGATCGCGAAGAAGGTGTTTTTCGCATCGTTCGTGAATAGCGGTCAGGTCTGCATGGCGATCAAGCGGATCTACGCGCACGAGAAGATCTACGACGGCCTTTGCAGCGCGCTCGTCGACGAGGCGCGGAACGCGAAGGTCGGTAACGGCCTCGATCCGGATACACAGCTCGGCCCGCTGCAGAACAAGATGCAGTACGACAAGGTCCGCGAAATCATCGAGGAGACGAAGCGGAGCGGCGCACGGATCCTCTGCGGCGGCGAGATACCGGAGGGCCCCGGCTATTTCATACCGCCGACGCTCGTCACGGATATCGACGAGCAGAGCCGCCTCGTGCAGGAAGAGCAGTTCGGACCGATCGTGCCGATCCTGAAGTTCTCGGACGTCGAGGACGCGATCCGGCGCGCGAACGACACGCGCTACGGCCTGTCCGGTTCCGTGTGGACGAACGATCTCGAGCGCGGCAAGGCGATCGCGGAGCGGCTCGAGGTCGGCACCGCGTGGGTCAACCAGCACCGCGCGACGAGCGCGTTCGTGCCGTTCGGCGGCGCGAAGGAATCCGGGCTCGGCCGCCAGTACTCGATCGTCGGCCTGAAGGGCTACATGGAGCCCGAGGTCATCAGCGTCGCGAAGTAGAAATTCGTGCCAGGCACGCTTTTCCCCGAAATTCGTGCCAGGCACGCTTTTTCCGGAAATTCGTGCCTGGCACGAATTTCCGGGCGAGACGAATTTCAGGCGCGATCGCCCGGACGTAGCGTCTCGCCGACCAGGAACGCCATGATCAGCGCGCCGGCGAGGCCGATGCCGGCCGTCACGCCGCTCGCGAGCGCGAGGCCCGAAATCTGCACGAGCGCGCCGGACAGGAGCGGCGCCGCGCTCATGCCGACGTCGCCGATCAGCCGCCACACGCCGAGGAACTGCCCTCGCCTGCCGCTCGCGACCGCGAGATCCGAGCCGATCACCATTACGACGCCGGTGCCGAGCCCGTTCGCGAAGCCGAGCAACAGCGCGGCGGCGAGCAGCGTGACGAAGCCGTCCGCAAGCGGCAGCAGCGCGAGACCGAGCACGAACAGCAGCATGCTCGGCACCGCGCTCCACTTCCGCCCCCAGCGATCGATCAGCACGCCGACCGGGTAGAACAGCGACATGTCGATCGCCGCCGACAGCGAATAGAGCAGACCGATCGAACCCGGATCGAGCCCGATCGCCTCGCCGAACAACGGCACGAGCAGCTGCCGGGTCGCGCGCATCAGCTGCAGCGCGAGCGCCGCGACGCCGGCCGTCGACAACACGCGCCGATGCTCGCGAAGGACAGCGGTCACGCCGTGCAGCATCGAGCCCGCACGCACGCCGCCGTCGCCATCGTTGCCGCCGCGGGCGTAAACGAGGACGAACGCCGCGGCCGCCGCCGCGCACGCGCCGCCCGCGAGAAACGCGAGCGGATATCCGGCCCAGCTCGCGAGCACGCCGCCCGCGACCGGACCGAGAAACGCGCCGACGCGCTGCAGCCCGGCCATGCCGGTGATCGCGCGGCCGACCTCGTCGCTCGCGCAAACGTCCGTGATATACGACTGCCGCCCGAGCACCCACGCCGCGTGCCCCGCTCCGAGCAGCAGCGACGCCGGAAAGAACGCCCATAACCCCGGCGCGGCCGCGAGCGTGACGAGGCCGATGAGCATCGCGCCGAGCCCGAACATCAGGATCGGCTTATCGCCGAAACGCGCGACGAGCGCGCCGGCCGGGACGTCGAACAGCAACAGCCCGATGCCGCGCAACCCGACGAGCAGCGCCGCGAGCGCCGGGCTCCCCCCTTGCTCGAGCACATAGAGCGGCAACAGGATCATCGCCGCTTCCTGGCTCACCGCCATCAGCAGCGACGGGGCGTACACGGGCGCGAGCATACGTCCGTACGGCGCCGGCAGGCGCAGACGAGAGCGCGAACGGATCACGGACGCAAGAAGCCGTCGCCCGCCGAGTCGCAGGCAGTCGATGAAGTGGGATGCATCGGGATATTCTATGACTCCGAACGGCGGGGTGCCGCATCACGGAGACGATCGCCATCGCAGACCATCGACTCACGGCCTTCGTCGAGGCCGCGCTGAAGGCGGGCTCGTCCCGCGAGGAGATCGAGCACGTGCTCGCCGAAGCAGGCTGGTCGCGCGCGCAGATCCGCGACGGGCTCGCCCGATTCGCGAACGTGGACTTCGCCGTGCCCGTCCCGAAGCCGCGGCCCGAGCTTTCGGCACGCGACGTGTTCATGTACCTGCTGATGTTCGCGGCGCTCTATCTCAGCGCATATCAGCTCGGCAACCTCGCGTTCCAGCTGATCAACCTCGCGTTCCCCGATCAGCTCTCCCCGTTCGCGAACGTGGTCGCCGGACAAAAGATTCGCTGGGCCACGGCGACGTTGATCGTCGCGTTTCCGGTCTTTCTGTTCGTCGCGTCGCGCATCGCGCGGGATATCGCGGAGGAACCGGCGCGGCGCAACTCGGCGGTACGCAGGTGGCTCACATACCTGACCTTGTTCGTCGCCGCAACGGTCCTTATCGGCGATACGATCGCGTTGATCTTCAATCTGCTGAACGGTGAGCTGACCGTCCGCTTCGTGCTGAAAGCCGTCGTCGTCGCGCTGATCGCAGGCAGCGGCTTCGGCTATTACCTGTGGTCGAGCAAAGCGGACGACGAGGCCCTCGCACGATGAATCCGCACCGGATAGCGGCTTACGCAAGCATTGCGGTCGTCGCCATAGCAATCGCCATAGGTCTTTACCTGTCGGGGTCGCCCGGCGAGCAGCGGCTGCGCCGCCTTGACGAGCGCCGGGTCGCGGACCTCCAACAGCTCGCGTCGGCGATCCAGGTCTACCATCGGCAAACCGGCCAGCTGCCGCCGGATCTCGAGCGGCTCGTCGACGGCCGCCGGCTGTCGAGCCTGCCGCGCGATCCGGTCACCGACGCGCCGTACGAGCTCCGGATTACGGCGGACGAGCGCTTCGAGCTCTGCGCTGAGTTCAGCCGCGCATCCGTTGCCGAGCGCGCCGACGACTTCTGGAGCCACGGCCCGGGCCGCAAGTGCTTCGCGTTCGACTACTCTGACCGCGTTCCGCCGGCTTCGCCGCCCTGAGACATGACCGCGTCCGGCAACCGAATTCGCGACGCGGTGCGCCGCGACTACGGCCGGCTCGCGAAGGACTACGAGCACCGCTGGCGAACGTTCAACGCCGCCGTCCGCGACTGGGTGCTGGCGCGCTGGCCGGACGGGCTCGCCGCCGGTGCGCGCGTGCTCGACGTCGGCTGCGGCACCGGTGCGTTTCTCGCCGCGGTCGCAGCCCGCTATCCGGCGCTCGAGCTGATCGGGCTCGACCTGACTCCGACCCTTCTCGCGGTCGCGCGCCGCACGGCGCCGGGTGCGCGGCTCGTCGAAGGCGACGCGGAGTCGCCGCCGTTCATCGAGCACGAGTTCGACGTCGTCTGCTCGCTGAACGTGCTGCATCACCTTCGCGATCCGCAGCGTCATATCGGCGTCGTTGCGCGGCTCTGCCGGCCCGGCGGCACGATCTTCCTGTGCACGTTCGCCGGCAAACGCTCGCCCGCGATGCGCGCCGCCGACGCATGGCTTCGGCTGCGCAATCCGGGCTGGCGCGGCATGCTGTCGCCTGCCGAGCTCGAGCGCTGCTTTGCGGCGGAGCCGGGTATTGCAGTACGCGAGCGCGGCGAGCTGCGCGCGGGATTCTGGCGGCTGCAGGTTTTCCGTCTGGAGTGCGCGCGAGCCTCGGAGCTCGGCTCGGGCGCCGCTCCTGGCGACATGAAATGAGAGCCTAGGGTCGGCTGCGGCGATACTCCGCGAGCCAGTATCCCGCGACGACCGTCTTCATGTCGGTGATATCCCCGCGCCGCGTACGCTCGATGAAGTCCTGAGCGGGCAGCACGACGGTCAAGATGTCCTCCTGCTCGTTCGGATTGCCGTGCACGCCGCCGGCCGCAGCGGTATCGACGAATCCGAATACGATCGTGGTCCGCTCCGACGTGCCGCCCGAGCTCACGTAAGCGCCGGGATGAATAATCGTCGGCTCGCGCAGCTCGAGGCCGGTCTCCTCTGCCATCTCCCGCACGGCCGCGTCGATCGGCGACTCGCCATCGTCAATCACGCCGGCCGCGAGGTTTTCCGTGAACGGATAGTCTTCGGTCGGAAGGAGCCCCGGCCGGAACTCGTTGACGAGCACGACCTCGTCCCGGGACGGATCGTAACCGAGCACCGCGACGGCATGCCCGCGCTCCATGACCTCGCGGCTCAGCGTCAGCGTGCCGCCGTCGTGGCGCTCGACTTCGACGTCGTAGCGGTTGATGTTCAGAAAGCCGGTGTGGAGCGGAGTGATCTTGCGAACGGTGAAATTCAGCTTTCGGTTCTGCATCGAATCTGCCTCGGAAGTCTTCGCCCGCCGCTGCACGGGAACATCAGACCTCCATGTCTACTTCCTGACTTCGTAACGGAGCGCCACCATGCCGCTCCGATATGCCTTCGTCTCGACGAGATGCAGAGCGACGTCGCGGTCGAGCCCCTCGAAGAACGAGATTCCGTTTCCGATCAGGATCGGCATGATCGAGTAACGCACCTCGTCGGCCAGGCCGCGTCGCAGGCACTCTCCGCACACGGCACCTCCGCCGACGAACCAGATGCTGCGAAATCGAGGCTTCAAGCGCTCGTTCACGAGCAGCGCGATGTCGCCAGCGTAGAACTCAACCGTATCCTTGACCTTCGGCAGCTCGCGGCTCGTCAGAACGAACGTCGGCTTGTCGCCGTACGCCCAGCCGAAACCTCGGGCCTCGTAGCCCATCGCGGTCTCGTAAGTTCGCGAGCCCATCACGTAGCAATCGATCGTCCTCAGAAACTCCGTGACGAACTCGGGATCCATGACCTCCCCGCCGGCGAACTCGTCGGCGGTCTCGAGCCAGTCGACGCTGCCGTCTTTTCGCGCGATGAACCCGTCGAGGCTCGACGCCATGTGGATCGTGACGCGGGAACCGGCGCTCATCGCGCCGAGCGACCGACGTAAGCCGCATACTCCATCACCAGATTCTCGTACTCTTCGAACGGCGGGAATTGCGGGTAACTATGCACGGCGGGCGTAGTCACCCAAGGCAACTTCTCGCTCGTATACGTCTCAATGAACGGAGGGAACGGCCGCGGGTCGTCCAGCATCGACGTCCGGACGTTCACGAACATATCGACGCCCTCCATGCGCGTGAACAGCCAGCTCATGCAGTATTCGCAGAAGAAGTGCAGCGGAGAGCCTCGCAATCCGCCGATCACCGGCTCGCCCTGCGTCACCGAGAAACCGTCACCCGGAACCGCGACGGTCAATGAGAATGCGCTCGCAGTCATGCGTTGACATCCCGTGCAGTGACACGCCATCGTCAGCAATGGCGGCGCAGTTACGCGAAACCGAACGCGTCCGCATCGACATTCACCTTGAAGCGGCTGGAACTCGCTGGCCATCGTTCAACTCCTCGGTGCGTTATCGTTGGGTCGTGACGCCGAAAGCGGGCGGCGCCACTGCCTCTGGAGCCCGGCGGAACCTACACTCTGAGCAGCACCCGGAACCCTCTCGACGCGTAGTACGACTGCGCGCCATTATGATAGACGAACACCTTGCCATAGCGCCGATCGCAGAAGAGCGCGCCTCCGAGTGCACGGATATCGGCAGGCGTTGCGACCCAGCTCGACGTCTTCGTGTCGAACTCCCCGAGCTTTTGAAGCTCGCGATACTGCTCCTCGGTCAGCAGCTCCGCGCCGATTCGGGCGGCGATATCGACGGCGCTATCCTCGGGCCGGTGTTCCTTCCTCGACTCGAGCGCCTGTCGGTCGTAGCAGACGCTTCTGCGACCTTTCGGACTTTCCGCCGCGCAATCGCAAAAGAGGTACTCGCCGGTTTTCTCGTCGCGGCCGATCACGTCCGGCTCGCCGCCCGTTCTCTCCATCTCGCCGAGCGATCGCAGCTTCTTTGGGTTGGCTTCGAGCCTGGCTTGCACTTCAGACCATTCGATGCCCTTGTGGCGGTTCATGCTCTTCTCGAACCGGGCCTGCAACGTCTTCAACAAATCCTCGCGCTCTTTCGCGTTCATCCGTGCTTAATCAACTTTCATCCAGCGAGCTTCGAGAACGCGCTAGCGTGCGCCCTGCTGCTGCCGCCTGACCATCTCGTCGATCCAGATCGGGGCGAACGGCGAAGTGCAGCCCTTCGAAACAGGGTAGTCCCGATAAACGCCGAGAGCCTCGCCGATCGCGACAGCGCGCTCGCGATACTCGGGGAAGTGGATTCCGATGCCGGCGAGACAGAAGTTCATCGTCCACTGCGCCTCCGGGGCAGCCTCGGCCATCTCGGCCTCGATCCGGTCCAACAGCCCCGAAAGATCCAGCCCTTCGGGATTCTTAGCGATGCGCTCGGACGTCAGGCTCCATCCGGCGCGGGCCGCCCAAGGGTCATCGGCGGCCATCCATTCCTCGCGCAAGGATTCCTTGTCCGGATGGCTCTTGACGACGTACTGATTGAGCCAGTCCGCGACTTGCACGAATCCGACGGAGCGAACCATCCTATCGATCTCGTTGCGCGACAATAGTTTCGGCTTCATGAGCAGCGCGGCGAGAAGACGAGCATCGACGTTCTCCGTCTCCCACAGCGCAAGCGCCAGCTCGTGATCGGATTTGAGCTTCTTCGCGAGCTTTCGGATATCCCCGAGCTGGACACCGAACTGGTTGTCGCCCGCACCGTTTCGCCGGTTCCGCGCTCGGACCTTCTCGTTGCCTAGCGCCTCGAGCTCGTCGAGCACGCTCTTGACGGCTGCAGTGCTCATAAGAGCCTCCATGCCGCGCGCAGCACGATGATCCACAGCGACAGCGCGGAGATCGCGTACAGCCAGAAACGCAATATCACGAGATTGAATGTGCAGTGCACGATACTGTGCAGGATTCGAAACCCGAAAAAGATCCACGCGGCTGCGACGTAGAATGCGTCGACCTGCTCGGTCGCGTACAGATAGAGCACGACCGCGTAGAAGATCGTCGGCAGCTCGAACAGATTTTTCAGGTTATCGGAAGGGTTCGCGACGCGGGGCGGCGAAAGACGAGCCAGCTCCGCGGGCGAGAGCTGATCCGGACCGAGCTTGCTGCCGACGATGAACGGAATGCGCCGCGCGTACATGTAGATCCACACGGCCAAGGTCAGCAGCATCGTTCCGAAGAACGGCGCAAAGATATCGGTCTGATCCATGAATTCTCCCCTCGCGCTGCTGCCCGCTCGCTCCCGGCGACCGCTACCGGCGCCGGTAGACGTCCGGATCGTGCCGCTCCATGAAAACGTCCGGCTTCTTCAGCGCCGTGAAACCGTACTGCTGATACAGACCGTGCGCGTCTCGAGTCGCGAGAAGCCAGCGCCGCATGCCCTGGAGCTCCGGGTGACTCATCACGCACTCGACGAGCCACTTCCCGAGTCCGCGCCCCCTGTACTCGGGCAGCACGAACACGTCGCCGAGGTAGGCGATCGTCGCGCGGTCTGAGATCACGCGCGCAAAGCCGATCTGCCGGTCGCCGTGGAGCAGCGAGAACCCGAGCGAGTGGCTCAGCGACTTCTCGACGATCTCCGGCGGAATTCCGGCCGCCCAATACGTTTCCGCCAGAACGCGCGCGATCAGCGCCCTGTCCTGGCGGGACGGATCGCATGTCACTTCGTAGCCGTCACGCGACCATGACGCTCCGCTTGCGCTCGTGCCATCCGCCGACGAGGTGCGCGCTTCTTCGACCGGCGTGCCTTGATGAAAGCGCATTTGCCACTTGTCGCCCGTACGGATCCACGTCGACGTGCGCAGCGTCCATCGATGCAGTCCGCCCGTCTCATCGACATGTGCCGTCCGATACGTCAGGAGCGCGATACCGTCGAACGGAACAGCGAGCGAGAAGTTTTCGGCGTGGATTCGCGGGAAACTTGCGCTATTGCGGAACTCGGCCAGAACGTCGTCTCGACTGTATCGCCGCCCTGATCTGCCGATCTCCTCGAAATCCGCGTGCAGCAGCTCACCGAGGCACTGCGGATCTCGACGCACCTCGATCTTGTGGAGCTGCTTCTCGAGCTCGACGAGGTGCTGCAGAAGCTCACTATGATGCATGGTGCCGGCTTTCGATGAACCGCCGGGCCAGGAAGCTACCGAGTAATACCATCGGCACGACCGGAACGACAACGAGCACGTTGTACCAATCCGGCATGACGCCCCACAGAGCCCAAAAATGGTTGTACGCAAAATACAACAGCAGCAGCGCCGCGCCAATTGAGACCAGTCGCTCGCTTCTGCCGACCCAGCGAGCCGCGAAGCCGGCGGCAAAGTTCGCGAAGAGCCATACGAGCAGGAAGAGCACGAGCACGGACGTCGGGAAGATGTCGTAGCGCCGCACCTGCCAGAACTGCTCGCCGACCTCGGTCAACGTCGTCCATCCGAGCGACGCGAGAAGGATCGGCGTCCAGAACGCAATCACCCATGCCGCATATCCGGCCGGCAACGCGAGAAGGCGTCGCGGGGTTGAGCTTGTCGAGACCACAGCCATAGTCGATCCTTGCTTAATCATCGCGAGTCACGCCCTTCGCGGGCCGCCGCAGTGCTCCGGCCGATTCGAGCTCGACGGGCCGGCCTTCGTGTCAAGCTCACTCCTCGAGGCGACTCTTCGCATCGCGGTCCCGCCCATAGCGTCGCGTGGACGGAAACGGCGGCAGCCAGGATTCGCGCCGAATGATCCAGCTCTCGTAAGTCGGCATCAGCTGGTCGGGAGCATCCAGCGTTCCGAGATGCACCTCGATCTCGTCCGCGCTGCGCGCAAACACGGACGAGCCGCAGCGCGGACAGAAGAACCGCCCGGCATAATCCCGCGTCTCGCCAGTGATCGTTACCGCATCCTCGGGGAACACGGCCGCCGCGTAGAAGAGCGCGCCATGATGCTTACGGCAATCGAGACAATGGCAGATACCCACGCGGTAGGGGCGCCCCGACGCGGTAATCCTGACGTCGCCGCAGAGACACCCGCCGGTGTATTGGTGCATTGAGCGGCTCCCGAGATCTCGAAACCGAACCCAAGAAGTCGCGCCGGAGACGTCTCGGCCAACCTTGCCGCACAGCGCAACGCCGATAGGTTACCGCTTCAGAGGCGACGATCGCGAGTCGACCGCTGATCCCGGCTTCGATGCACCAATTCGCCGCACGGCCACGACGCCCGACGTCAGCGCACCGTAGCGTATTTCCGCAGCGCGTCTTCGATCGCCGCTCTCATATGCTGGACCAGCGCTCGCAGCTCGGCGCCTCGCCCGCTCCAATCGTCGGCCTCGTCGCCGCGATAGGCGTCCCGGGCGAGCCTGACCAGCGGCGAATGCTCGGGGGGCAGCCTCGCCAACGCCCAGTCGGCGGCCGCATCCTTCGAGCGGATCTCCCCCGTGACCGCGGTCATCCACATTCGCGACAAGGTCAAGATCACGTTGCGCTCGTCGCCGTCCAGACCTGCGATCAACGCGGGCAGCGAATCGCCGATAGCCCGTCGCACGTCGGACGAAGGCACGGGGTCGAGCAGCGCGCGAGCCTCCGGGCCGAGGATCGGCACACGCGAGTCGCCGAGCGTATCGACGAGAATGTGCAAGACTTCGGCGACTGGCGCCCTACCGTTCCACGCTGTCACTTGAACAAGAAGTAGCCGCCGAACGAGACGATCGCCGCCTCGACCAGCCACACGAAAACGTTGATCGGGATGCGGTCGAGCACCAGCTTCCCGACGTACGAGCCTATGATCATCACGGGGCCGAGCAGAATGCCGGTCAGCCAGATCGTAGGCGACATTACGCCCAACCATTGATACGACGTAAGCTTCGTGACGTGCATGACCGCCGTGCCAAGCGCCTCGGTCCCGATGAACGCCCCTTTCACGAGCCCGTATGACAGATAGAAAGGCGCGAGAAAGGGGCCGGCGCTGCCGACGATCGCCGAGATCGATGCGAACGAGCCGCCGATCGGCACGAACCAATGCGGCGCGAACGTCGTTCGCATCGACGGATGCAGATGGCGAACCACGACCGAGACGATCAGGAACACGCCCAGAAGGCGCAGCAGCCCCGTGTCCGAGATCCTAGTGAACAGCCACGACCCCAAGATCGCGCACGGCACCGCGCCGAGCGCGAACCAGCCGACGACACGGAGCTCGATCTTCGGCCAATTCAGCCCGACGCGGCTCAGGTTGCCGATCAGCTGCGCGACCGCGTACATCGGCACCGCATCGCGCACTCCGAACGCGTTGATCAGCACCGGTAGAAGGATGATTCCGCCTCCAGTGCCCGCTACCGCTGCAATGCTGGAGGCGATGAGCGCAGTGGAAAGCACCAGCGGCCATTGATCCATCATCTAGGCATCATCCAAGCCGCCGGCGGAGAGCCGCGAGGTCAGCCGCTCGCGCCTTGATTTCTACGTGTAGTGCCATCCCGAGGGTTGTGAAATGTACCCTCGTTGAAGTACGAGCGCGAGAGTCACGCAGCGTCGCTACTGACTGATCTCCGTCGCTTGAGACCACACGACCTGCACTGACCATTTCGTTTTTCGTAAAGGTCCGTGTGCCAAAAGGTTCCAGACGGCGCGTCCGGAAATCCTCGAACCACAATCTGCAACCGTGCGCGATAGCGTATAACCGCTATGTCACCGTACTGCCTTACCGCGACCTCCTCGGGCTCCCACTCGAGGTAGTCGATGTCGCCCGAGGCGATCTGCCCCAGGTACTCGTCCTTGGATAAGGTCCCTCCGAGAGGATTTATCAGCTGGAAATCATCCGCATGCAGCCGCCGAGCGACTTCCAGATCCGCGTCCACGAGAGATCGCAACCGCTCTCGCTCGACGGCTCGCAGCTCCTCGTCGTCGTTCTGGGCGCCGGCAGTGGTGATCACTAACGTAAGACCCGCGGTGACGCAAACGCATGCAAGTTCGCGCAGATTCATCACGATCTCCTGATGTTCGCAGACGCCTGAAACGCCTTTTGCTCCCGCGGCGTACGCGTCAGCGACCTGCTCGTGCGCTTCGAGTGCAAGCGGATAGGTTTTCGTCGGTCATTCGCGACGTGAAACGACGAGCATCGTCCGTACGAGAGAGTACAGGCGGGACACGAACGCGACAAGACGTCGGCGGATCGGCTCAACGGGTAGAGGAGCCATGACTCAGCTCGTCCCTGACTCTCGGGTGTTGAACGCCATTTGAGCAGCGAACGCACGCTGATATGCCGGTCGCGCTTCGCCTCGCGCGATGTATGCAGTCAGGTTCGCAAACTCATCCGGAATGCCCGACGATTTCAGCCTCTGCAGGACGACACCATCATCAGGTCGCCAACACTGAACGCACCATCGAGCCATTCCGCACCGCCGAGATGAGTGGAGAGCTGCTTCAGTCGGTCGCGCACGCGATTCACGACCAGCGGCAGACGAGCTTCGCTCCATGGCTTATCGCTCTCGAGCAGCGTTGCATTCGCGAGCTCCAGGATCGGCGGCTCCACGGTGTTGAGCGCAGCGAACATCCATGCGACTGCTCGCGCCCTCGCGGCAGCGTCGTTCGGCAACAAGACTTCATGACGTTGGGCGATATGGAGCACGATTGCTCCCGTCTCGAACAACGTCAGCTCTCCCTCTTCATAGGTCGGTATCTGGCCGAAAGGCTGCAGCGCGAGATGCGCGGCGTCTTTAGCTCTCGAAACGTCACCGGACGGACATCGTAGTTTTCCCCTGCTTCCTCGAGGGCCCAGCGCACGCGTGTGTCGCGCGCCAGCCCTTCGCCCCCATCGGGGGATCGGTCGAAGGCGGTGATCGTGATTCCCATCGCAAGTCTCCTCATGCTCTAGACGCCTATGGCGCGAAACATAGTCGAGCATGACGAGTCGGATTTGACACCAAGCGGAATCGTCCGAACGTAGTCTGATTACCGTCAGGCCTTTGACGATAGACCGCCAGTAACGAGATCAGGCAATTGCGTTAGCGATACGATGGATGAGGCGGTTTCTCGAGACTCGTCGCCGCGACGGTTTAGCCATATCGCGCGCAAGCCCGCGTCCGCCGCTCCGCGGTAGACTGATCCATCAGCCCCCTCCCCGGGCGACGGCCGCCGGGGAGAGCGCCCCCGGTCATCCCGGGGGCGTCATCCTTTAAACGAATGTAACGCCAGCAGCGAGAACAGGAACGAAATTATATCCAGCGGTTCCCTGAACCAGGACCAGAACGTCCACTTCGACACTCTCGCCGAAAGCTCCGCGGAAGGCGCCGAGTCGACCGGCACCTGCTGGAACGAGAGCATCTCCGGAATGAAGAAGAGCCCGCTCCAGACTCGCATCACGACATACGACGCCAGCGCGATCAGAAGAAAGCGCCGCACGGTTGCATCGCCCCACGCCAGAACCAGTGACGAGATGAAGAAGATCGTGATCGCTATGTGCACCGGAATCCAGAACCGCTGAAGCGGTACGCCGCTGCCCGGTTGTATGACCGAGAAGGAGGACGGCGGCGACTTGCTCCAAATAGGGGTCAGCACCAAGTGCTCATAAAAGCCGCCTCCAAGAGCCGCGGCCAAAGAGAAGCAAAGCAGAATCAGCGACCATTGGGAAAGCATCGCCTTCATCGCACCCTCGCCTCCATCAAGACTGTTCGCGACGCGTGGCCACGCCGTCGCTAACCCCTCATGCGTCCCCCCACACGCACCTCCTCGCTCCCGGAGCGCTCGATGCGTAGGACAATCGAGAGGCACGAGGTCATCCGGGCAACGGCATGCCCGACGCTCGACAACGCGAACGACAGTACGGACCGCGCGAGGTTCCGTCGGCCCTTCTTGGTTGGCAGCTAAGGCTAATGCTCTATAGGAAGCTCTACGTACAGAACGCCGATTGGCGGTCTAACCGACCCGACAGTATGGACATCGATCCAACGGTCCGCCGCCCGAAGCACTACGCCTCGCGCACCTCGACCGGACTGCGTTGGACAGCCGGCTCGACTCGCGCGAAATGCCGCCTCGCAAGGAAGGCGCCGAGGAGCGCCGGTACGGCCATGCTCAGATGATTGATCTCCGCGCTCATGTTCGGCGCGCCGTACGCCGGATCGAACGGCACGCCGATCCAGAACGGCCCGTAGAAGCCGACCATCAAGATAAGCATCACCCACCACGTGATCGTCGTGCGGTACTGAGGCGCCGCGAACATAATCACGAGTATCGCGGCCATCGCTCCGAACTGGGCTCCGAGCTCCCGCAGGAAGTGATGCCAGCTGTGGCTTTGAACGATGGGCGCCTGCTCGGTAAGCAGGAACGCATCGTTGCCGATGTGCGCGAACGTCGACCCGAGGCTGTTCCACCCGGCGAGAAAGCCGATGAGGATAAGGATCCGCGCAGTCCATAGATTAGTTAACAGCTTCATGACTCCCCCCTTGATCTAGATCACCCGACGTCATCTTAAACCGGGCACTTCCCTCTCGCACTCGGGTGTCGTTTCGACGAGGCCAACTTCGTCCATCTCGATCCTCTCCCGCTAATACCACCCCTCGACCTGCCTGCCGTCACTACTGCCCACGATCCGCGTTTGAGGTAACGAGACGGTTTCGACGATACTCCGCCGGCGCGACGAACACCCTCGTCAACAAAGTTGGGAGACACCGTACAAAAATTTCAAGCGCCCAGCTTCCAACCCTGCAACACATGTTTCTTAGCTGATACACACATGTTTCACAGGCGTCGCGATCTGCATCCCGATTTCCTACCCGTCCCTCGAATGTGTTCCGTTTGCATTATTCCCGAGCTTTGGCATGGAAGCTGCTCTATTGAGCTCGCAGTGCGCGCAAATTCGGCGCGTACTCGAACAAACCAAAATGCGCTCGTTTACCAGGAGGAATCCGAACATGATGGCCAAGAAATCACTGATGCTCTCCGCCCTGACGCTCGCTCTGGGCTTCGGCTCGTCCGCCGTGCTCGCGGATGCGGGGAACACGGGACCGACGGGCGGCGGGGAACAGGTCGCGTCGGACGCCGAGAGCGGTTCGGCGGCCGCGAGTCAGGGCTCGCTTGCCGTTGCGATCGACGACATCGATGCGTCGAACAACTCGGATAACAGCACCGACAACAGCACGAACACCGACCTCGCCCTCGACGTCTCCGATTCCGGCAACGATAACTCGGATAACAGCACCAACACCGACCTCGACCTCGAGATCGCCGATTCGGGCAACGACAACTCCGACAACAGCACGAACACGGACATTCGCGACTCGGGCAACGATAACTCCGATAACAGCACGAGGACGGATGTCAAGGTTTCCGACTCGGGTAATGACAACTCGGACAACAGCACGAGGACGGATGTCAAGGTTTCCGATTCGGGCAATGACAACTCGGACAACAGCACGAACACCGACATTCGGGATTCGGGCAACGACAACTCCGATAGCAGCATCCGGGTTTCCGATTCGGGCAACACGCGTGATTCGGGCAACATCAAGGTCGAAGACGCCTTCAACACGTCGACCTATGTCGTCGCGACGACGAGCTCCATGGCCGCCACGGTCACGGACAACTCGCTGACGCTGGCCGAAGGTTCAACCTATGGCTCCGGGAACACGATCGCCGGTAGTGCTTTCGGCGAGACGGCCGGCATTACGCAGGTCGCGATGAGCTCGGGCGTCGGCAGCTTGAACCAGCAGAACGTCATGGTGCAAGCCGAGCTCTCGTTGGGCAGCAACTAATAGTTGCATCTTGAAAGCCTCCGGCGGGACCCTTCGGTCCCGCCGGTTGGTCTCCGAGCCAGAAGAATTAGAAGGACACGTGCCATGTCGAAAGGACCACTGGTTACAGTAATGCCTCGCGCCATTCTATGCGTCGGGACCCTGTTGCTCGCTTCGGGCGAAACAGTCGCAGAGGAGCCGCAGGAAGGCGTCGTGAAAGTCACAGAAGACTCGGCGGAGCTTTCGAAGATCGAGCTCAAGGCCGTCGACTCGGCCACGCTAGGCGCGCAGCGTGCGCGACAAGGCGTTAATTTCACTCAGCTCAGCAATATCGAGGCACAGATCGATCTGCACGGCAACTCCGTCGAAGGAGCCGTCAGCGGCGACAACATCCTCGGCGAAGGCGTTTTCTCCGGCGCTCAAGGAATCGCGACGATCATCCAGAACAGCGGGCACAACGTCGCTATCCAGGAGTCGCTGGTCATCAATATCGCGGTCAATCCCTGAGGTCACGCTCGTGAGACGCTCTGTCTCAGTCGCAGCTTTGATCGCACCGGCTCTGGCGGCGGTGCTCGCTCCGTCGGCCGCGCTTTCGGGCGCAGTTCCGGTTGCGAACGGAATCGGAACCTGGGAAGTGCCGGTCGAGAGCATGACGAAAATGCGCTTCCGGTCCGTTGTCGCACAACAGTACGACTTCAGCTGCGGCTCGGCGGCTTTGGCCACGCTGCTCACCTTTCACTACGGGCGCGAAGTGCCGGAATCTGTCGCCTTCGACGGCATGTTTCGCGTCGGCGATCAAGAGACGATTCGTCAGCAAGGCTTCTCGATGCTCGACATGAAGCGCTATCTCGAGTCCGAGCATGGACTTGCCGCCGACGGGTTCCATGTCAAGCTGAGCGACCTCAAGGAGCTCGGCGTTCCGGGGATCGTGATGATCGAGACGCGCGGCTATCGGCACTTCGTGGTCGTGAAGGGCGTCGGTGACGAGCGGGTGCTCGTAGGAGATCCGGCCTACGGGTTACGGAGTTACTCGCACTCGGAGTTCGAACATATGCTCGCGAACGATATCGTGTTCATCGTTCGTGACGAGCTCGATACCGCGAGGCGGAGTTTCAACGACGAGGGCGTGTGGGCCGCCGTCGCGCACGCTCCTACCGAGGAGGCCGTGCCTCGCCCCACACTCTCGAGCTTGACGCTGCATCTGCCCTCGTACGGGTGGTGAGGAGATCATGTCCATGATACGGGTTACAACGACTCTTGCTGTCGCGCTCGCCGCGGCCGGACCGGCGTCGGGACAGGAGCTATCAATTCTCGCCGGCTTCCAAGTCGCTCCAGACCACGTCCTCGAGGAGCAGCGAGCAGGGTTCATCGGTTCCGACGGCATGCAGATCGATATCGGCCTCGAGCAGGTAACGTCAGTCAACGGCGAGATCGTCCACCGCTCCGTCCTGCGGGCGCTCGGTCCGCTCGATGGAGGCGCCGCGCTGGAGTCGATGAGCATACTCGCGTCGATCCGCGAAGGCGGCATCGACATTCGGCCGCTTCAAGTGGATGGGGGCGGATGGGTCACCGCGATTCAGAACTCGTTGGATAACCAAAGCATCACGCACGAGGTCATCATGGACCTGCGGCTCTCGAACATTCCGGCGCTTCGCTCCGAGCTCGGCCGCGCTCTCGAGCGCGCGCTTGCGGACACGACTTCAATCTTCTAAGAGTGCTCGCCGTTGAGCGCGGTCACGCGACGACGGCCCAGCTATCCGCCGACACGCACCGGAAACCGCAACGTCACCTGAACATCGGGCGCGGCTTCCGTCGCGCCGACACCCACCGACAGGCTCAAGGTTCGCTGAGTCAGCCGATGGGACAGACCCCACATCAGCACCCCCACGTGGCGCCGATTGAAGATCGGCTCGAGCCCCTCGTCGTTCTCGACCCTCGTCCGGTACACGATGTTGTGATCGTAGCCGAAGCTTATGGACGTACGATCGTTCAGGCTGAGACCGAGACCGATGCTCGCACCGACGACTTGACCGGGTCGAATGACGCCGTAGGCGGGCCCGACGTCGCGCTTGAAGTTGTGCAGGTAGCTGAAGTTCGCGAAAACCACGGCGGGATCGGAAGGATAGATCATCGTCAGATTGGCTTGCGCCCCTCTAAAGCCCGACCCTGTCGGCTGCTCGAGGAGCACGTCGCCAATTCGCCGGCCCTCCTCGTCGAGGATCTCCCTGCGGTCGACCTCGAATGGATCCTTGCCGGTCCGCGACTTGAGCTTGAGATCGCCGATGAAGAACGGGCGGCCGCGGTCCCTAGTATTGAACTGATAGTTGATGCCGAACTCGATGTCGCCGAGCCCGCGCCCATCGGACTCCATCAGGGTATCGAGACTCGTTCCTTCCAGGATGTCGCGTCTTCGGATCCGCTGCTCGCGGTGAACGTACGGAATCTTGACGCCGATCTCGACACGATTCGTCACGCCATACCGTAGCGCCAGGGAGGAGCTGCTCGTATCGCGCTCGGTCTCGCTGACATCGATCAGCCCGATAGCGACGGCAGGAATGAGCGTGAACCCCTCTATCGACACCTCTAGCGAATTCGCATGGACATACGACAGAGAGGGTTCCACGACCCACTGGCCTCGAGGGGTAAGCATGCTGCGCTGCTGCAATAGCATCAGGTCGGCATCATCCGGATCGGGAGCCTCGCCGACTTCTGGTCTCTCATCTTGTGCCACCGCGATCTGGCAGCCGCAGAGCAGCAACGCCGTCAAAGTCGAGATTCCGCGTCGACCGAACATGTGCTCACCTCTCGCCGACCCGCATGGGACGTCGCCTAATATTGCCGCTGCAGTGAGATTCCGTGCTTCCCGATCAACCTGTAGAGCGTCACGCGTCCTATCCCTAGTTGTCGGGCCGCGCGCGCGACGTTGTGCGCGGATTGACGTAACGCCTCTTGAATCGCCTCCCGCTCAGCACGGGCGCGCGCCTCCGCGAGCGTCGGCTGACGCCTCTCTACTCCCGACGGGTCGGGCAAACCGAGATGCTTCGGGTGTAGTAGAAGCCCGTCCGCAATGGTTGCGGCACGTTGCACGCGATTGATGAGCTCCCGAACGTTGCCTGGCCAGTGATAGCGAAGCATCGCCTCGACCGACGCCCGCGTGAACCGGGACGGACTACGGTGGCGCTTCAGGAAATGTCGCGCCAGGCGGATCACGTCCGCGCCGCGCTCGCGAAGCGGCGGCACGCTCACATGGATCACGTTCAAGCGGTAGTAGAGATCCTGTCGAAACCGACCGGCCGCAATGGCCGCCGTCAAATCGACGGTCGTCGCCGCGATCACGCGCACGTCGACGCTGACCGGCTCTACGCCGCCTACTCGCCAGAACGTTCCGTTCCGCAGAAAGCCGAGCAGATCGACCTGCACCTCGGGCTCCAGCTTGTCGACGTCATCGAGCAGCACGGTGCCGCCGTTCGCAAGCTCGAGCTTGCCGACCTTCTGCCCGTTCGCCACCGCGAATGCGCCTGCTTCATAGCCGAAGAGCTCGGACTGAATCAGCAGACCGGACAATCCGCCGCAGCTGATGACGACGAACGGCTTGGCCGCGCGCGGCGAATGACGATGCAGCATGCGAGCAGCCAGCTCTTTCCCCGTGCCGCTCTCCCCCTTCAGGATCACCGGCGCGTCCGAGAACGCAGCGCGCCTCAGCAGCCGGTCAAGCTCCTGCATTGGAGCGCTTGCCCCGATCATCGACGCACCATCGATGCATTGCTCCTCAAGCTCCGTACGGAGCCTGCCAGCCTCGAGGCAAGCCGCGCGATACGCGCGTTCCAGCATGACTTCCAGCCGCGAGTCGTCCAGCGGCGCGCTCTCGACCGCGAAACAGAAAGCGTCGACAAGATCGCGTACCTCGTCGAACGACTGCATGTTCTTCGAGATCAGCGCGATCCACTTGATGTGTTGATTCGCCCGAACGAGCTCGATCACGCGCTTGCGCATCGGGCCGCCGAGATCGAGAACCCCGACACGAAACAGCGGACTCAAGTCCGGGATCCGGTGCTGAGCCGCTGGTCTGATCCGATGTAGACGCCACTTGCCGTGTAGCGAGCTCAACGAATCTTCCGCGTTGCCGCCTGCCGGCACCCACGCTACGTCCCGATCGTCCTCCGGAAGAGCTGCTTCCCACGAGTCCTCGCCATCGGCCGGTTCGTGCGCGGACACGTAACCGGACAACGATCTCCGCGGACTTGTCCTCGTACTGGACATTTCAACAAGGCCGATAGGTGTGTGAGCTACTTGGTATCAAAGGAGTGTTGCAATGTAAAGTATGTTCACGCTGCAACTATGTATCGAAAATTGAACACCTCGGAAAGCTGAAATACTTTTAGGGAAGATCTCGCGCAAGATGCTGCATCGACACGCCTGACCTCCACATGCCCGAGCCCCCGATCAGCCGACGCTTCGATCCGAACTCTCACGACCCGGAATATAGCATACTATACCCTTGGCGCTAGCCGAGCGTTTGTAGAAGACAGAACGGGAAAGTTTCGCGAGCTTTTCTGCCGGCTAGAGCGGCACGGCGTCACGCGTCGATGGAAGCACCGTCACGCGGCCGTTTGCCGATGGAACGCGACACACCAAGCCCGTCTCGCTTTACATAAAGCGTAGCGCAGAGGACCGTCTCGCTTTCCGTCTTGTAGTTCCACCGGGCGATTGCCGTGTAGTGAAGAAGGGCGACATCCGGGGTAAGTACGAGCACGCGCGTGTCCTCGAACTTCACGTCGGCCCAACGATGGCCGGCGCTATTCTCGTCGCGAAGCGCGCGCAGCGCGAACTCTCGGTCGATCCTTCCGACGCCGGGAAAGATGATCACCGCATCCGGAAGGAGCGTGCTGCGATAAATCTCGGCGTCGTTCGTCCAAAGCGTCCGCTCGATCCGTGACAGCTCCTGGTCGAGACCCATAGCGATCCTCCCGGGTTGCTCCGACGCGCGACGTTATGAGTGACGACAGCCCGAGCCGCGCCTCATCCAGGCCCTTCACGTTGCTTGCAGCTCGAATAGCGTTCATCAATACTACTCGGCCCCTAACCAGCCCGCACCCGATCTTCATGCGCCCACGTCGAATCCGCCGGGTTCTCGCCGCGAGCCTCGTCGGCACGACGATCGAGTACTTCGACTTCTACATCTACGGCACAGCCGCGGTGCTCGTCTTTCCCCAGCTATTCTTTCCTGCCGGGAATCCGAGGACGGCGACCCTGCAATCTCTCGCGACGTTCGCGCTCGCTTTTCTCGCACGGCCCGCCGGCTCTGCCCTGTTCGGCCACTTCGGCGATCGAATCGGACGCAAAGCCACCCTCGTCGCGGCCCTGCTGACGATGGGGATCTCGACCGTCGCGATCGGCTTACTGCCGACTTACGCGAGCATCGGGCTCGCGGCGCCCGCGTTGCTCGCGCTCTGCCGTCTCGGCCAAGGCCTCGGTCTTGGCGGCGAGTGGGGAGGGGCCGTGTTGCTTGCGACGGAGAACGCGCCGCGCGGCAAGGAGAGCTGGTACGGCATGTTCCCGCAGCTCGGAGCGCCGCTCGGCTTCGTGCTGTCGACCGGCGTGTTCATGGTGCTCGCGGCGGTGCTGAGCGATGCGGACTTCATGGCGTGGGGATGGCGAGTACCGTTCTTGGCGAGCGCCGTGCTCGTTGCCGTCGGCTTGTGGATTCGTTTGCAGCTCACGGAGACCCCGGCGTTCCAACGTGCGATCGAGCGCAGCGAGCGGGTCCGCGTGCCGATCCTCGCGGTCGTGCGCGAGCATCCGGTCACCCTCATTCTCGCAACGGTCTCCGCGATCACGACGTTCGTCGTCTTCTATCTGATGACGGTGTTCACCCTCAGCTGGGGCACGAGCGCACTCGGCTACTCGCGGCAGGAGTTCTTACTGCTGCAGATGATCGGCGTGCTGTTCTTCGCGCTGACGATCCCGCTTTCGGCCATCGGCGCGGATCGCTACGGTCGCCAGCCGATGCTGATCGCGGCAAGCGTTGCCGTCGCCGTCTTCGGTCTCGGGTTCGCGCCGCTGTTCGGCGCGGGCAACGCCGTCCAGACGACCGCGTTCCTCGCGCTCGGTCTCGCGCTGATGGGGCTCACGTACGGCCCTCTCGGCGCGGCGCTCGCGGAGCTCTTCCCGACGGCCGTCCGCTACACCGGCGCGTCGGTCACGTTCAATCTGGCCGGCATCTTCGGCGGCTCGCTGGCGCCGTACATCGCGACGTATCTCGCATCCGGATACGGCATTGCGTATGTCGGGTACTACCTGACGGTCGCGGCGCTGCTGACGCTCGCGGCGCAGATCGCATTGGTTTACCAATCTAGACACAGAATGCATCCGGCCGGCACACCGTCGGTCGGGGTGCTGGATGCGCTGGATTAGGCCCAGCCACAGCGGCGCCGCGCCCCGTATAGAGCTTCCGGTCCGACGGTCCGTCAAGCGGCCGGCGTCCGTACGACCTCTTAGGGCGACGCGGAATTCAGATTGAACACACGCTCGGCGTTCGTCTGGAAGAACGCCTTCTTGTCCTCGTACGACATCGGCAGCGCGTCCATCGCATGCACCTCCTCGATGTCGTACTGATACGGGTAGTCCATCGCATAGAGCACGCGCTCGACGCCGAGCACCTGCTGCGCGAAGAGCACCATCGGCGCCCACGCGACGCCGCTGTTCGTGATGTAGACGTTCCGGCGCATGTAGTAGCTCGGCGGATTCTTCGCCCGGTCGTCGGGCCGCCGAACGGGATGCGTGCGATCGATGCGGTAGAGGTTGTACGGGATGCCCTCGCCGCCGTGGCCGATAACGAGCTTCAAGTCCGGGAAGCGGTCGAATACGCCCGCGTTGATGATCGCCTGCGTGTGAAATGCGACCTCGACGCCGAAGCCGAGATCACCGCGCAGCAGATCGTAATCGATGAACGGCTTCACCATCTCCGGCGACGGCTCGCGCGGGTGGATATAGATCGGCGCGTCGTTCGCCTCTGCGGCTTCGAAGATCTCCCAATACTTCGAGTCCGCGAGATACTCGCCCTTCGTATGCGAGTTCACGATCACGCCCTTCAGCCCGAGCGTCTTGATGCCGCGCTCGATCTCCTGCGCCGCGCGGCGCGGGTCTTGCGGCGCGATCGCGACGCAGCCCGCGTAGCGGTCCGGGTGATTGCGGCAGGCTTCGGCGAGCTGGTCGTTCGAGTCGCGCGCGAGCGCGGTGCCGGTATCCGGGTCGAAGACCTGCACGCCGGGCGCGGTCAGCATCAGGATCTGCATGTCGATGCCGGCAGCGTCCATCGCCGCGAGCCGACCCTCGCCGAGATCCATCAAGCGCGTCGTGAAGCCGGTATTGCCGGTCGGATCGAGGTTCCGCCACAGCGCAAGAAAGCCGACCTCGTCCTCGGGACGCGCATCGAGCACGCGCTTCCACTCGCGGAACAGCTCCGGTGGGCCCCAAGCCTCCTCGGCTGCGATGCGCTTGTAGGCCGCAGGGCCGACGGGCGGCATCTCGCGTCCCGCGCGCTGCTGCGCGCCCGCTGGACCCGCGGCGAGCGCCGCACCTGCCGCCGCGGCGAGCCGGAGAAACTCTCGTCGATCCGTATTCATGCTGTGCCCTCCGGTGTAACGTGCTCGACGGCGCCGCGCTGCGGCCTCGAAGCCCAACGGGCGCCGCCGCAGCGCGGGCGGCGGCGCCGCAGCTCGCCGCTCGGACGCAAGCCTAGAACCGCTTCTCCAAGCTCAACGCCCACTCGCGCGGCCGGCCGGGCACGCCGGAGCGGTTCGACGCCGGCGCACCGGTCGCCGTGATCTCGGCGGCAAGCTGCTGCCAGTAGAGCTTGTCGGTTAGGTTCGTTGCTGCGAGCGACAGCGACCAGTCCTCGCTCGGCGGCTGATACGTGAGCCTCGCGTTCAGCAGCGTATAGCTCGGGATGCAGCGCTCCGGACAGAAGTTGTCGACCTGTGTGCCGCCGCTCGTCCGGTGCGACTGATAAAACGCATCGAGCCGCGGCGACAACGTGCCGCCGCCCGGAAGCCGCGCGGTCCACTGCAACCCGGCGCTCATCGTCCATTCCGGCTGCAGCAGGAACGACGGGTGCACATAGAGCGGAGAGCCCGGCGTCTGGTTGTCGTTCGAGTACTTCGTCTGACCTACCGTGTACGTGATCAGCAATTGCTCGAGCGGCGTCGCAGTGAGCTCGACCTCGAAGCCCTCGAGCTTGCCCGGGTTGTTGATGTAGTAGAACCACGGCAGGCCGTTCGAGCCCGCGAGCGCCGTCCCGTCCGGACATTGCGCGCCGGACAGGAAGTACGGCGTCGGATTAGGATCGTCCGGCGCGTCGCATTGCACGACGAGGCCGAACACCGACACGGTGCGCGGATCGTAGTCGCTCTGGAAGATCGCGGCGTTCACGCGCAACTGTCGGTCGAGAAGATCCGTCTTAACGCCGATCTCGTAGGTCGTGACCTCTTCCGACGGGATCACGCCGAGCTGGCCGATCGTGAAGATACGCGGGTTCGCCCCTTCCGAGCGGTAGCCCGTAGCGGCCTGCGCGTACAGGAAGACGTTGTCCGTCGCGGAGAAGTCGATGCTGATCTTCGAATCCGTACGCGAGTTGCCGAAGACGAGCGGCTCCGGCACGACGATCTGGCCGTAGTGCGCGAACGTGTTGCTCTTCTTCTCGTCTGTGTAGCGGAGGCCGCCCGACAGCGCCAGCCGCTCGGTGAGAGCGTAGTTCAAGTGCACGAACACCGACTTGTTCTCGGTCGTATACCCGTCGTCCGCGACGAAGTTCGGCAGCGAGCCCGTGCCCGGACCGCCGGGGCCGAAGTCGAACGCGCCGAACTCGGTCGTGTTGTACGCGCGGCTCTTCGAGTCGTAGTAGAACGCGCCGGCAGTCCAGTCGAAGCGTTCTCCGATAGTGCCGGTGAACTGCGCCTCGATCTGCTTCTGCTCGTGCTCCTGCAGATAGTCGGTCTGCTGGATCGGGAACGGCATCCGATCGGTATCGCTGCTCCAGCGGGTATCGTACGTCCGATAGCCGGTGATCAGCTTGAAGTGCGTTCGATCGGTAATGTCGTAGTCGAGCACGACCGACGCGCCCCACGCTTCCATGTCCGACTTCGTCGGATACATTTGCCCCTCGAACGGATCCGCGTGCGTCGAGTAATTCGAGAACGGATCGGGGCTCAAGAATCTGTCCGTGTTGAGGAAGCGCACGCCGTAGTTTGCGAAGACCATCGCGTTCTCATAGCGCTGGTCGGCGGACGTCGGCGCCACGGTTATCGGCGACAGCTGCGCTTCGACATTCGGATCGTCGCTCGTGCTCGAGAAGTCCGCGCTCACGTTGATCTCGAAGCGGTCGGACGGCATGATGCGCAGCATCAAGCGTCCGGCCTGCGTCTCCTCGCCGCCGAGCATGCCGAGCGTGCAATCGCCTTGTCGCGGGTCGCGCGCCATCGGGAGCGCGAACCGGTTGTCCTCCGGGCTGCCGACCGGCACCAGCACCGGCTCGTACGTCGGGACGAAGAAGGGCGCGGTGCCGGGATCCACGAGAACCGCACCGCCGATGCCGTCGTTGATGCCGGCGAGCTCCGGCGTGCCGCGGCGCACCATCTCGCATGCGAAGTCGAGCCGACGGCCGTAGCCGTCGCGACGCTTGCTGACGCCGGTCAGCCGTGCGTAAATCTTGTCGGTCAGCGCGAAGTCGCCGGTCGCCCGCACGTCGAGGCGGTCGAACTCGCCGATCGTGAGCTGCACGTTCCCGGTGTTGTCCCCCGAAGGCGCCCGCGAGATCAGCCGCATTGCGCCGCCGAGGCTGTTCTTACCGAACAGCGTCCCTTGCGGCCCCCGAAGCACCTCGACGCGCTCGAGGTCGACGAGGTCCATATCGGCGCCGGTGATCGTGCCGTGATAGATGTCGTCGATATAGATACCGACCGCCGGCTCGAACGAGTAGCTGAAGTCGACCTGATTCAGCCCTCGGAGGCCAATCGTATTGTTCGGCCCGTAGTTTCCGACGTTCTTACGGAAGAACGCGTTCGGCACGATTACGCCGATGTCCTCGACGTTTTCGATGCTGCGAAGCGTGAGCTCTTCGCCGGAGAACGCCGAGATCGCAATCGGCGTCGTTTGCACGCTCTCTTCGCGGTAGCGCGCCGTCACGACGATCTCCTCGAGACCGGCGCGCTGGCCCTGAGCGAAGGAAGCCGTCATCGGAGCTGCGGAACACAGCGCCGCCGTCACGGCGAGCGCCAACGAGCTGCGGCGATACACGTGCGGCAGCCGAACGTCGTCAATCATTGACATCAAGGTTTCCCCCCTGGCTGTGCGAGCCGTGCCGCTCCCCGCTCCGAGCGCCGTAATCCCCCGCGCGCCGGATTCTGATTGTCGCGAGGACGGCACAAACTCTCGCTGCTGAGTGTGCCCGAAGGCAACACTCTTCTCAACGGAGTTGCGAGGCGTGTTGCATCGTCCCAACCAACAACCAAACTCGGCTGGGACTTGCCGGACGCCTCGGGTGAGCCAGATGGCTTTTTTTCGCCGGCGGCTAGAGCAGCCGGACGGTCGGGTGTGCCGGGCTAGCCGCCTCGTGGAATAGATCGCCGAGGTACCGGCCGATCTCCTCGGCGTCGTAGTCTGCGGGAATCGCGATCTGCGCCGGCCGGCGCTTCCCATCCTCGCCCGGAACGTACGCTGCCCAGCCCTCCTCGGTGCGTTCGACGTCGATTCGACGACCGAAGACATTGAAGCGTAGACGTTCGCGTCGCATCAAGTCATCCCCGATAACATTTGCCGTCGGTGGGCCGCGCCTCGCTACTTCGAAACGATTACGACCTCCCCCGATTCCCGATCAACGTGCGTCAGCATGTTGAAGTACACCGCAAGAATCTGATTCTCCGGCGTCACTTGAATCTCGAATACCGGCGCGCGACGCGGATATTGCGTGCACGACTGCGTATCGAGATCGAGCGCATAGAGCTCGTCGCCGCTGATCAGCAGCTCGTTCGCATAGGCATTATTGAGCACCTGCGCAAGAGACGAGAACACGCCGGACGAGCCGGATGGGCAGTCGATCGTCGGAGCCTGACGGTCTCCGGTTTCGAGGTCGACCCGCAGTATCGCCTCCGTCTCCTGATTCGCGACGTACAGTGCATTCCCGACCCGCGCGAGCGAGACCATAACGTCGAGCTCCGGCCCTTCGCCTCTCTCGCCCGGCTTCGACAGGACATCGATCTGCTCGCTAACGAGATCGAGTGCCAAGATCGCTCCCACAGCGCTGTCTGCGAGCAATAGCCTTCCCGCTTCTGCATCGAGAAGCAGAGCCGTGAGAGTGCCGAACGAGCCGCCGTCGCTGCTCGCAACGACGCGACTGCCCTCGCTGTCGAGATCGATCTCGATGAGCTCGTCCACGCCGGCGGCGAATACACGGTTGCCCTCCTCGTCGAGCGCGATGCCGGACACGATGGACAGACTGCTCGGACCAAGGTCTCCGACCACGCTGCGGCTGCCGTCGGCGAGATCGATCGTCAGGAGCCTCGTCTTCTGATTTCCGCCGTCGTCGAGGACGTACGCAGTCGCTCCGTCCGAAGGCAGCGCAAAACGTCGCGGCACGAGCAGCCCCGGACCATCGCCGACGTTACGCGAGATCAGCGTCGACCGCTCGCCCGTTACGATATCGACCGCAATCACGGCATCGAGCTCCTCGTCGCCGACCAGCAGCCTCTGATTCGGCAAGTCCAGTGCCAGGCTTCTTGCTTGCGGAAAGACGACCGGCTCTCCGTCGGGATCCGGCCCGGAGAGCGACTGTTTGCTCGGAATCGCGATGTCGACTTCATCGATGCCGGCGAACGTCGCGACGTACACGCGGTCCTGCGCAAGCGCCGGGGTGAATGCTACGCCGCCGACGTCGAGCCCCGTAGTCAGCGTCGAGTGAGTGCCGCCCGGAAGATCGATCTGCGTCAACGGTTGGGCGTCGTCTGCCGAGAGGCCGTGCTGCGAAATCAGACGTTGCGGATCAGCGAGCTCGATGCGGCTCGCCCGCCAGCCCGGCACGTGCTCGTTGGTCTCGGTCAGCGTATCGACCTGTTGAGTCTCGATTCCGATCCCGATGATCCGCGACTTCGCGGGGTAGCTGTCGTCCTCTCCCGCGTAGTTCACGAGGAAGTAGGCATTGTGGTGATCGGCGCTGCACGCGAGATCCGTCGCGAAGACGTCGCTACGGAAGCCGGCGCCGGGGTCTAGGACCTGCTCCGGAAGCGCGACGATCAACGTATCGGCACCGCCGGTCAAATCGGCGCGCCGCAGCGATCAGCAGACGACCCGCGGCGCGAATCAGATTCACGCCTCCTGCAGCAACGCCTGTTGTCCGGAGCGGAAACCTCCGCCCCGGACACCGGTGTCGATCTCCGCGAAGTCGTCAGTCCTCGCCGCCGCCAGGCTCGGCCACCTCGACGGCCGGCGGCTGCGGCGTCAGCAGCAGCTCGATACCCGGCTGACTGCCCGCTTCGTCGCCGATCCTGCCGCCCGTCAACGTGCGAATCAGGCCGTAATGGTTGAGGAGGCTGTAGAAGAATCCGATCACGACGATGACGGCAACGAGCCGAGGCCACGCAGCCGGCCGCTGGCCGAAGCGATCCCGTGCGACGATTTTCGCGCCGCGAGGAAGCTTGGCGATGCCGGTCAACGATTCGCCGAAGGGCACGTTGAGCCGCGCACGGGCATTTACGGCCCAGCCGTTCGCGTCGAGGATCGGGCCGAGATTGCGCTTACGAAGCTTGAGCCATGCGATCAGCACAGACGGGCCCGAGATGATGAGCACCAGCACGCCGAGCGCGATGCACAGCTGCCAGAACGGCAATCGCATGAGCCCGCTGCCGTAGCCTGCGATCGCGGCGGTCGCCGTGGCCAGTGCGCCGAAGGCGACTCCAAGCGCCGCGACGGTGCCGACGTCGATCTTCTTCGCAGCTTCGGGTTTGGTCTGGTCGACGTTGGCTACGGTCGATGCGGCCGTTTCGAGCTTCTGCGAAGACGCGGCGTCCGCCGCGGCTGCACGCTTCGCGACCTGCTCCTCGATCATCCGGACGAGCTTCTTGTAAGGCGCCCAGAAGGCCTGGCGAACGCTGATCGGATTATCGACGATCTTCGTGATCGTCGCGTCCCAGTCGCGGCCGTCACGGTCGTAGAAGATGCCGTTGCGTCCGACCATCAGATTGTCGGAATCACCGTTCGTCACGGCAGCGACGATCTGCTTCTGCTCGCCGGTTGCGCGGCGCCGGATGTCGCAATAAAGCAGACAGGTGCCCGCCATCGAAACCATCGGGGCCGCCTTGGCCTCGTCGTCGACATACAACGTTAGCTCGCAGCTCCTCTGATCGATGTAGAGCGTGCCGGCCTGAAAAATCGCCTTCGTTTCGCGGCCGTAGAAATGCTTGAAGTTGATGAAGTTCTCGCAGAGGTCGCGAAGATAGCGGTAGTAGCGGACGAAACGATCGATGTCCTCGATCAGAGCGGCCGTGCCGGCCTCGGCAGAGTCCCGCTCGATCAACCGGCGCAGCGCCTCCGCCGAATCCCCGCTCGCGATCGCGTCGAGGCGCTCCACCGGGAGCGACGCGCATTTCGACGCGGCCATCGCCGCGCTCCATTCGGCGTACGGCGCGAGCTTCGCCTGTATGTCGCGAAATTCTTTCAGTGTGAGCGTGGTCTTCTCCCCCGCGAGCGGCACGACCACCTGCTCTCGGAATCGCTCGATACGTGCTTCCCACGCCGGATTGATGCCGGACATAAGGTCGAGCGCTTTGCCGGGCTCGATATGCGCGAGCGGGAACTCGGCGATCTCGGCCGCATCCGGCGCAAGCTGATTCGAGGCGACCGCCTCGTACGCGGTCTCGGCGCGGTTCATTGCCGCAACGGCGCGCGGATCGAACTCGGCGAGACGGCAGCGCGTGAAGTAATCGGTGATCTTGTCCGCGACCGCCGCGAGCGCTTCGGCGACGGCGGGCGTGTCGTCGCCGAGCACGTGAATGGACGGCTCCCGCTCGGCCTGGGCGCGCAGCTCGACGAGCGCCTGCACCTCGCGGAGGAACTCGTCCAATCGCTCGGCCGAGACCCCCGGATTACCGGACGCCTCGAGATCTCCGCCGACGCACGTAATCACGTCGTCGATCAGCTGGCCGACTTCCTCGTCGTCCCCTGCCGATGCGCGCGTCACGATGCCATCGCCGTTGAACGGCATCTGCGCGAAGCGCTCGCGTGCTTCGGTCGTATCCGCGACGCTGATCTCCGTTGCGTCCGGCTTGCCGAGCAGCGCGAGGACGTGGCGAGCCGCAGCGAGCGTCGCGGCGCCGGCCTCGTTGGAGTCGTCTATCGATTCGAGCGGCAGCGCGTCGCCCGGCTTCACGAGATCGTCGGCGGTCTTGAGCCGCGCGGCGGCCCACTTCACCGCCTCGATCAGCTCCCTCGCGCGCACGCGACCGTCGCCATCGGTATCGATCAGCTCGAGCGTGCGCTGATCGAAGTGAAGCCCTAGAACCGGACAGCCGAGAGCCGCCCATAGCTTCTGATCGAGCTCCTCCAGCGCGAGGAGGTCCGCGCCGGAGGTGATGGCTACCTGATCAAAGTCGCCGGCACGGAAGAACTGCCAGACGTGGCTGGTCGATTTTCGACTCACGATTACCTCGGCACGTGTTCGTGTTGTAGGAGACGCGTCTCCGCGTCGGCCTCGGGCGGCGCAGGGCGCGACGGGATTATAGGGCTGGAAGGAGCTCGCCGGGCGACCGGGAAGTTCCCTGGCTCGTGAAGATTTATCCGGGGATTCATTCTCTCTGGACGCCGCCGAACAACGCATCGGCGAGCCGCGCATGAACGCGCTCTTTTGCCGCGTGGTCCGGAGTGCTATAAGGCCGCTACGCGTTCAAGCGTAAATTCAGCGTTGCACCCCGGTCTCACCTGGTATGGGGCCGACCGACTACTGCGTCGGCGGACCGTCGCGTATTTCACGGGTCCGGGCCGTGCTCGCAGTAGTTCGGACGTTTTACAAGGAGTACAACAAATGAGCAGGGGAGCGATGCGAACGATCGCCGAACGAAGTCGATGCACAGCTGCGGATCGGAGCGCGTTGCGCCGGCCGCTCGGCGCATTTGCCGCAGTCGCTGCGGCGGTCTGCGCCGGCATCGGAGCCTCGGCGTCGGCGCAAGCGCAGGACGGCGCAGGCCAGCGGCAGGGAGCGATCGAAGAGGTGACGGTGACGGGCTCGCGCATTACGGCGAGCGGGATGAATACACCGACGCCCGTAACGGTCGTGCAGGCGGACGAGCTCGCGGACATGGCGCCCGGACAGCTCATCGATTCGCTCGATCAGCTTCCGCAGTTTCTGAACAACGCCCGGCCGAACACGGCGGCGAGCAAGGCGGATGCAGCCGGCGCGTCGAACCTGAACATGCGCGGCATCGGCTCGAAGCGCACGCTCGTGCTGCTCGACGGCCGCCGTGTCGTGCCGTCGAACCGTCTCGGCGTCGTCGACATCAATCTGTTTCCGGAAGCGCTGCTGCAGCGCGTCGAGACCGTGACCGGCGGCGCGTCGGCAGCGTACGGCACGGACGCCGTCGCGGGCGTCGTGAACTTCATCCTGAATACGGACTACACGGGCTTCGAGACGCACTTTCAGCGCGGCGAGACGAGCCGCAACGACTACGACAACTACGAGCTCTCGGTCGCGGGCGGCACGGCGATCGGTGAACGTTTCCATTTCATCGGCGGCGCGGACGTCTTCGAGTCCGAGCGGATCGATAACCTCGCCGGCCGCGACTGGTATCGCGGGATCGGCCTCGTCACGAACACCGGCCCGGGACCGCGCCTGCTGACGCGCGCGAACGTCGTCTCCACCGAATACACCGACGGCGGCTTCATCGACGCGCCCGGCACGTCGATCCACCGCCTGCACTTCTTGCCGGACGGCTCGCTCGCGCCGTTCGAGTTCGGCGAGCACGCGACGGTCGGCACCGGCACGCAGAACATGATCGGCGGCAGCGGCTACAACCCGGCGGACTACGACACGACGATTCGCTCGCCGGCGTACCCGCACGGCACCCGAACCGGATCGTTCGTGCCGGACAGCGAGCGCAGCACGGCTTTCGCGCGGCTGACGTTCAACGCAAGCGATAACGCCCGGCTCTACGTCGAGGGTATGTGGGGGTCGACGGAGACCGACAGCGCGGGCACCCTGCCCCTCGGCCACTCGATCTGGGCCATGACCGTCTTCGAGGGCAACGCATTCCTGCCCGACGAGATCAGCCAGGCGATGGCCGACGAGGGGATCTCGTCGTTCCGGCTGCAGCGCTATCACACCGAGGCCGACATCGCGCAGGACCGCTTCATCATGAGCAACGATACGCGCGCGTTGACGGTCGGCTTCGACGTGGACCTGAACGGCGGCGGCGCGTTCGACGGCTGGCAGCTCCAGGGCTACGCGCAGACCGGACAGAACGACAACGAGCTCCTGTTCGACAACTTCCTGCGGCGCGACCGGCTGCCCATGGCCATGGACGCCGTCCGTCATCCGGTGACCGGAGACATCGTTTGCCGCGTCACGCTCTTCACCGACGAATACGACGACTGCGTGCCGATCAACCTGTTCGGCCGCGGCCGCGCGTCACAGGAAGCGATCGCGTGGGTCAACGACAGCATGTTCGTGCAGGCCGACCTCGAGCAGAACGCTGCGGAGCTCTCGGCGAGCGGCGAAATCTTCGACGGCTGGGCAGGTCCGATCTCGCTCGCCGTCGGCGCCTCGTGGCGCGAGCAGTCGATCGTGCATCGCATCGGCCCGGACCACCTCGTGAACCAGCCGCCGCTCGCGAACGATCCCGACCGGGGGATTCGCGGCATCAGCACCGCGTCTCTCGGCACCGACGATCGGCTCGAGTTCGTCGATCTCGACAACTTCGAAGGGCGCTTCCACGTGAGAGAGGTCTTCGCGGAGACGCTGCTGCCCCTGGTCGCCGGACGGCCGCTCGTGCAGCAGCTCAACGCGACCCTCGCCGCCCGCTGGGCCGACTACTCGGGCAGCGGCGACATCTGGGCCTCGAAGATCGGTCTCGACTGGAGCGTCAACGACGTGCTGCGCCTGCGCGGTACGGCTTCGCGCGACGTGCGCGCCGCGAGTCTCGAGGAGCGGTTCGATCGCCAGGGCCAAGGCACGTCCCTCGAGGACCCGGTTCTCGACAGACAGCGCTACACGACCTTCCAGCTGCGCGGCGGTAATCCCAACGTCTCGCCGGAGGAAGCCGACACGCTCACCGTCGGTCTCGTGTATCAGCCCGCCCGCGTCGACGGACTGTCGATGTCGATCGACTGGTACGACATCGAGGTCTCCGGCGCGATCGACTTCCTCGGCGTCCAGGAGATCGTCGATCAATGCTACGAGACCGGTGCGCAGGAGTTCTGCGGGCGGATCACTCGCGATCCGGACTCGAACCTGATCACCCTGGTCGAGAACACGTTCGCCAACGTCGATAAACGCAACGCGAGCGGCGTCGATTTCGAGGTGGCCTACACGCGCGACCTCAATCTGATCGGCAACGGCTCCGAGAGGCTCGGCCTGCGCTTCATCGCGAGCCGGATCAACGAGAACTCGACGACGGAGGCAGGTGCGCCGAAGCGCGACATCGTCGGCGAGCTCGGCGGCGCCGGCGTGCCGGAGCTGCAGTGGACGGCGAACCTGACGTACGCGAACGGCCCGTTCTCGTTGTTCCTACAGGGGCGCTACATCGACGACGGCGTCGCGGACATCGATTACGTCGAGGGCGTCGACATCGACATCAACTCCGTGAAGTCGGTGCTGTACACGAACTTGCGAGCGGGCTATCGCGGCGCGTTCGGATCCGGCGGCGAATGGGAGGTGTTCGGTCACGTCGCCAACCTGTTCGACAAGGATCCTCCGCTGATCGCCGCCTGGTCCGCGTTCAGCGGCACCGGCATCGGCACGAACGAGGTGCTGTACGACGTCTTCGGGCGGCGTTACACGCTCGGCTTCAAAGTGAGGTATTGAGGTAGCGACCCGATGCGCCGCCGCATGCCGGCGGCGCATCCTCGCCCGTATCGTTCCGGCGGCGAAACGTTATGAGAGACTAAACAAAAGCTTGCCCCTCCTCCTCCGCAAGATTATCTTGCTAACGTTGGCGTTCCGAGACGGTTGCGGGATACTCGAGCTTGCTCCCTCCCGAAGCATCGCGTCCGAACGTCGCCGGGGGATAAGGAAGGGGGACCATGAAGCGCCAAGCACGCCGCAGGGCGAGGTGGCTGATCGCGCCAAGCCTCGCCGTACCGCTCACCGGGGTCGCGCAGCTCGAAGAAGTCATCGTCACGGCCCAGCGCCGCGAGACCAACCTGCAGCAGACGCCCGTCTCCATTCAGGCTTTCTCCGCCGAGGATCTCGAGAACATCGGCATCGCAGCCGGCCGCGACCTCGGGATCATGGTGCCGAATCTCGTCGCGAATCCGTCCGGCGGCGGCGTGAACGCGCCGAATTTCTACATTCGCGGCCTGCCGGGCGTCGGCATCTACATCGACGGCGTCTGGCAATCGTCGTGGGGCTTCCTCGAGTCCAACATGACGGAGGTGGAGCGCGTCGAGGTGCTGCGCGGGCCGCAAGGCACGTTGTTCGGGCGCAATACGAACGGCGGCGCGATCAACATCACCACGCGGCGGCCGGCGGACGAGTTCGGCGCGCGACTCGGCTTCGAGCTCGGCGAGTTCAACCGCCGCTACGCGTCCGCGGCCGTGGACGTGCCGCTGTCGGATACGCTGAAAACGAAATGGATGGTGTCGAGCCGCCAGCACGACGGTTTCGTCGAGAGCGTTACCGTCCCGCGCGCGCTCGGCAATCAGGACGACCGGATTTACCGCGCCGACGTGCTGTGGGAGCCGACCGAGCGGTTCAGCCTGCGCCTCACCGCGAACGACGAGGACAAGCGCGGCACCGAGCCGCGCATCATTCGAATCACGAACGAGGACAACGCGCAGTACGTCCGCTATAACGTGCTGGCCGGCAATCCGGATTTCCTCGCCCGCGCGCGGGCGGTCGATCCGAGCTTCCCGGAATCGCCGTTCAAGTCGTTCTTCCCGTCCGACCGGTTCACGCCCGCGACCCATATGCCCGGCTATCCGGGCGGCGAGCTCGGCAAATGGCAGACGAAGTCCGACTCGCCGGAGAACGGCGTCCGCCGCGATCTGCGCTATTACACGCTGACGATGGAATGGGACATCTCCGAGAGCCTGTCCCTCCGCTCGATCATGTCGGACTGGGAGCTGAATCGTCAGCAGGACGTCGACTTCGACGGCTCCGAGTTCACGTTCACGACGGACACGAACCGCTCGATCGACGAGAACAAAACTCTCGAGATCCATCTAACGGGCAACCATCTCGGCGGGCGCGTCAACTGGCTGCTCGGCTACTACTCGCTCGACGAGGATACGAAGAGCCGCACCTATCGCTGGACGATGCTCGACTTGCCGCGCGCCGGCACGTCGGGGGCCGACGCCAACACGTTGCATCCGGACGCGCAGGCGTACCTGCAAGCCTGGCGCGCGACCGTCGGTTTGCCGCCAACGCCGCCCGGCATCTTTGGTCATCTCGATCAGCTCAACTTCATCGAAGGCAAGCAGAAGGCGATCTTCAGCGAGGTCACGCTCGGGCTCACGGAAAAGCTCGACCTCACGGTCGGCGCTCGTGTCACGGACGACGAGGGCCGCACGCTCGCGATGACGCCGACGGACGGCTTCCGTCCGGAGGTTCCGGGCGCCGAGCCTCGCGGCGACATCTACGCCGGGACCCTGCTCGAAGTCCGCGAGCGCCCGGACTTCGGCAACAACACGACGAACAAGCTGGCGCTACGGTATCAGCTTCGCGACGACATCATGCTCTACGCCAGCTACAGCGAGGGCTTCACGGAGACCGGCGTCAACTTCGTCAACATCCCGACCTTGGTGTCGCCCGGCAACTGCCCCGCCCTGCCGACGCCGATCCCGCTGAATCGCGAGGAGATCACGAACCGCGAATTCGGGCTGCGATCCGAATGGGTGGACGGCACGCTGCGCTTCAACGCGACGTACTTCGACGCGAGCTGGGACGGCATGCGCGTCGTCGCGCTGCCGATCGATCCGTGCACGGGCGCGCCCGCGCCGAACCCGTATCCGACGAGCGACGGCCTCGGCGATGCAGACGGCTGGGAGTTCGAGCTCGTCTACGCACCGGCCAACTTCGACCGATGGCAGTTCAACGCGGGGCTCGGAATCATCGACACGGCCTACCGCGAGTCCGGCTTCTTCGACCCGGCCAGCGGCAGCGGCACGTCGCCGAGCGGCCCGTTCGCCTATGCACCGGACAACAGCGCGTCGGTCGGCGTGCAGTACGACCGGCCTCTCGCGAACGGCGCGCACCTGATGGTGGTCGGCCATTACGGGTGGATGGACAAGTACGTCCGTGATGCGGCCCACCAGCGCATCCTCGTCGACGAGAACGGCAACTACATCTTCGAGCCGGCGTACGGCGTGCTGAACGCGCGCATCGTGTACGAGCCGGCGGACCGCAACTGGACGTTTGCGCTCTGGGGAACGAATCTGACGGACGAGCAGTACGTGAACGGGGGATTCGACGCTCGCCAGGTGTGGGGCTACGACTTCGCCGTGGTCGGGGCGCCTAGGGAAGTCGGCGCGAGCTTGAACATTCGCTTCTGACGACGCGCCTTCGTCAAGCGTCGAATCCCGTGTGCGGTCGGTGACACGCCCGAACTATAGCGCGTCTATCCACGCAGTCACCGCCGCGTTCACGTCCTCCTTGCGGTCGAGCATGATCCAATGTCCCGTTTCAGCCCACGCCTCCACCTTCGACTTCGGGTGCGAGAACCAAGGCCGCATGCGGCTCGCCTGGGCCGGATCTCTGCACAGGTGATAGAAAGGAAGTGTCAGTTGTCGGCAGAAACGAGCGCTCGCCTCCTCTACGCCGACTTGATCGGGGCCCGTAAACAGAGGACCAAAAGATTCACGCACGACATGCTTCGGCATGCCCTCGACCCGTCGCGCGTGCCAGCGCTTGAAGGCGGGATCCGTGGTGCGGCCGTAGACGCCTGCGAACAGCGAAGGGACCACCGTGCCGGGATCGCCGGCGGCCAGGTGAAGAGCGGTCTCACTGAAGAGACGCGCTGCGGCGGCATCGAAGCCGAGCGCACCGTCTATCGAGACGACGGCGCGCACGAGGTCCGGTCTCTTCGCCGCGAGCCGCGCCGCGATCTGCGCGCCCATCGAATGCCCGACGAGAACGAACTTCTGCCCGCGGTACGCGGCGAGGATCAATGCCTCGATGTCCGCAACGTAATCGGCGGGCATGTAGGCGCCCGACGGCATGATTTCAGATCTGCCGTGTCCGCGTAAGTCGGGCGCGATCACGCGATACTTGCTCTCGAACGCCGGCAGCTGCCAGCTCCAGTCGTGCGAGTCGCAGGTCCAACCGTGAAGCAGCACGACATCAGGGCCGCTCCCGCTGTCGGTGAAGAACAGCCTGGCGCCGCGCCGCTCCTGCGCCTCTGCGCGCACCGCAATCGCTGAGCCGGCGCCTATTGAGGTGGCGGTGGCAGTTGCGCCGATGAATCCGAGCAAGCTGCGCCGAGAAATTTCGAAATGATGGTTTGGCATGAGCGCCTCCTTTGCTTTGCCCATGACCGGCGCCAACGAAGTGCCGGATCGGATTTGATCGAAGGGAGGCGTATTGATATACGAACGATATCTACGGTCAATTACGCACCTCGTGGTGCGTAGATATACGCGAGGATATCGACATGCCGAGAACCCGACCTGCGGACGTAGACATCGTCTATTTCGCCGATTGCGCCGCGCGATCATTCTTCGACCAGGTAGCAAACAAATGGTCGGTGATGATCCTGACCATCCTCACCGAGCGGCCGACACGCTTCAACGCATTAATGCGCCGGCTCGAAGGAATCACACACAAAGCATTGACCCAGGCGCTGAGGCGGCTCGAGCGTAACGGATTGATCGAGCGCCGCGTCCTCGCCACGTCCCCAGTCGCCGTGGAGTATTCGATCACCGACCTGGGACGGACACTGCAAGTTCCATTCGCTGCGGTCTACGACTGGGCGATCCATCACCTCGACGACATCGAGGAGGCTCAGCGAAGATTCGATGCAAGGGCGGGCTCGTGAGCAAAGGCGACGCGGGGTGCGTAGAAGGCAACTTCTAGCCGCCACGCCGCTGCTTTGCTCTGCGGGGTCGGTTCCTGTCGTTCTTCGGAACAGCGTCGGGCGCATGAACCTGATCCCACGGCGGCGGATCCGGAAAGATCTCCTGTAGAAACGCGACAAAGGCTTTCACGTTCGGATTTCCCCGGCGACTCTCCGACCAAAGCGCGGTAATGCTGTGCCGTTCCGCCCAATACTCGGTCAGGACTGGCACCAGTTCCCCACGAGCAACATACGGCGCGGCGACATAGGTTGGAGAAAGGCCGATGCCTGCGCCACCCGCAACCGCGGCCGTCACGGCATCTGAATTGTCAACGACGACGCCTGCGGTCGGTAAGATTTCGACTGTTCTGTTTCCAACCCGAAACGGCCAACGCAGCATCTGACCGGAATTGAAGTGTCGGATGTTGACGCAGTCATGGCCCTCCAGATCTTCGATCCGCCGAGGGGCCCCGCGTTTTGCGAGATACGCAGGCGACGCGAACGCACCGGCTCTATTCGGCGCCAGCCTGCGCGCGATAAGTCGTGAATCCTCCGGGTTGCCGACCCGAATCGCGACGTCGATGCCTTCCTCGATGAGATCGCTGATGGAATCGCTGACCCGCAGGTCGACAGTGACGTTGGGGTAACGCTCGCGGAACAAGGCCAACTTAGGCGCAAGGATATGCAACGCGATCGGAACCGGCGCGGCGAGCTTGATAGTGCCTGACGGCTCTCCGCGCATCGTGGCTGCGGCGAGCTCGATCTCCTCGGCGTCGCGCAACAGCCGAATCGCGCGGTCATGTAGAGCGCGCCCCTCGGGTGTCAGGGTCAGCGAGCGTGTGGTGCGAGCGAAAAGCTTGACGCCGAGCCGTTGCTCGAGTCGCTGAATGCTCTTGCTGACCGCTGAAGGCGAAATGGAGAGCGCACGCGCAGCAGCCGTGTAACTTCCGAGCGAGGCCGCTCGCGAGAAGGCGATCAGCCCCGTTAGCCGGTCCATGCCAATTTGTTCCGTCACGGCATAAAAGTAACGACATTCGTTGCCATTATCAATCTCAAAGACGGTTGCTAAGGTGACCTCCGACAACGCCACACCCCAGGAATCGGAGGATGTCATGCAGAAAGAAGCAGCCCTTGCACAGGCACTCGGTCCAGTCCCATCCCTGGCTGGAGAATGCGTCCTGATCTTCGGAGGCACATCCGGCATCGGCTTGGCCACAGCGGTGGCCGCCAAAGCGGCTGGTGCCGCCGTCACCATCGCGGGACGCGATCGCGATCGAGCTGCAGACGTCGCCCGTACTCACGGCTTTGCGGATTCGTTCGCCGCCGAGATCAGCGACCCTGACGCGATACGGCAAGGCCTGTCGGCAATCGATCGGGTCGATCACCTGGTGATTCTGGCGGGCTCGCTGACGATCGGCAAAATCATGGAGGCCGAGATCGGCTTGCTCGAGCGCGCCTATGACGAACGCATCTGGTCGGTCGTACACATTCTTCGCACGCTGGGCGAAAGGCTGGCTACGGATGCCTCGATTACGCTCGTATCGGGCGCGCTGACTCATCGCCCTGACGGCAACGGCACGGCGATCATCGCGAGTGCTTGCGCCGCGTTGGAGGTACTGGGACGCGGCCTCGCGCTGGAGCTCGCGCCTCGCCGAGTGAACACGCTTTCGCCCGGCCCAATCGATACTCCGCTAATCGGCAAAGCGATGGGCGATCAACGCGACGCCTACATGCGCACGGTGGCCGAGAGCCACCCTCTTCATCGCTGGGGCAGCGCCCAGGAGGCCGCTACCGCCGTGCTGTTCTTGATGACGAACCGCTACATGAACGGCGAGGTGCTTCACATCGACGGCGGCTCGCGTCTCTAACAGCCCCATCGCCGTGCCCGCACTCCCCTCAGACCCCTCTTTCCGCAACTCAAGGAGAAGAAGATGATCACGCTCTACTACCATCGCGGCGCCTGCTCGACCTCGAACCACATCGCACTCGAAGACGCGGGCGTCCACTATCAGGCGATCGAGGTGAACCTCGATCGCCCCGACGATCCGATTGCGAACAAAGTTCGTGAACTGAACCCGATGGCGATGACCCCGGTTCTGGTGCTGGAAGACGGAACCGTCTTGACCCAGAACGCCGCGACGTTGGCCTATATCGCGGATCTCGTGCCTGAGAAGAAGCTGCTTCCCGCCCGAAATACGATCGAGCGGGCGCAGGCGGAGAGCTGGCTCTCCTTCATTGCGTCGGACCTTCATCCGACGGTTATCGAGTACATCTACAAGGCGTTGCCCGCGACCGACGAGGAGAGGAACAAGATAAGAGGCCTTTATGAAAAGCGCGTAGCGCGGCGCCTGAAGGTGTTGGAGGACCGCCTGGCGGAACGCGACTACATTCTGGGCGATCAGTATTCGGTTATCGACGCCTATGCTTTGATCGTGCTCAACTGGTCCGTGCCTGCCCAAGTCGACATGGATCCCTATCCGAATATTCGCGCCTACATGGAGCGGCTGGAAGCACGCCCGGCGATCCGGCACGTGCGCGAAGCGGAAGGGCAGATCACTTGGTAGGCTCGCCACATGGGAGCCATCGAGGGAACACAGGCGATCCTCTCACGACCGGACGGTAAACACGCAACTCACGCGCTTTCCCGAAGCCGTCGTGTATCGCTGCTGACGGAACAATTCGAAACCAGCGGCTTCGGCCAGGCCGATCAACGACTCGGGGGTTAGAAGATGCAGCTGCAGAGTGTAAGGGTTACCTTGGTCCGTTAGCTCGAGTACCCCGTCTTGCTCGAGATGAGCTATATCGATAACGAGGTAGCCCCCGGGAATCAGTCGCCGTAGCAGCAGGCCTATGGCGGCTTCCTTCTCCGGGCGAGCAAGGTCCAAGAATCCGGAGAACATCCATAAGGCCAACGCGACATCGCGCGGCTCAGAAGGTGCTTGCAACACGTCTCCCCGCACCCGCACTCGTGCCTCGCTCCCGTAGTGCCGGCTCAGGTAATCGGCGCTATGAGCGTACTCCCAAGCGGTGATCAATGCGTGGGACGTCCTGCTCAGCAGAAAATCCACTACACGGCCGAATCCAGCGCCGATTTCCCAGAAAACAGCACCTGGCCGATCTTGCTCCCGAATGAGATCGGCAATCTGCTCGCAGTCCGGAGAGTTCAGGAGGTCAATTCTTTCGAGTTGGCGACGCATAGCCGCCATTGTCACGGCGTTATAAAAGGATTTGTTCGCTTCGTTAACGGACTCAGAACCCTGGTCGCTCATGCGAAACTTCCTGACACCGACGTCCTGGACAACTTTAGGAGTTGGCCGACAACCTGTACAGCGACGCCTGGATGAGAAACGCGCAACGATCTGGACGAGACTGGGGTGGCGCGGTAGACGGTGACGGCGGACTTAGGCGGGAACGTAGGTCAACCTGATGACGTCTTCGTCGATCCGATCATGGGACACGAGACGGAGCGGCGGCCGCGGCCCGGCAAAATAGGGCGTGCCGCGACCGAGCACGACGGGGTGCAGGTAGATCCGGTACTCGTCGATCAAACCCAGCTCCGTGAGGCTGTGGGCCAAGGCGGGGCCTGCGACTTCGATCTCCCCTTCTCGCTCGGCCTTCAGCCTGCGATACTCACTTCCTCCGCTTGAACGGCGAATAGCCGGCGTCGTCACCTTCCATGCCTCGATCGCGATCGTGCTTCAACGACGCGCTCGACCGAGTCTGCTTCGCGGCATTCAACATGCTCAACCATGCTGAGGAACGGAGAGGCTTCTGTCTTCGATGTGCTCGTTACCCCGGGTTCCGGCGCCCTTGACGATGAGCCAGAAGATGAAGGCGAGCTCACTCGCTAACGTCACGCCCATCAACGCACCGGACAGAACGGATCCGGCAAGGTCGATCTCGAGCACGGGGAGAACGAACGAGCTGACGTAGCCAAAGCCCCCTACGATCAGGGCGACTCCGATCAGCTTCGGAACGAGGCCGGACCGGTACGCGAGCCACCCGAGCGGCATCATCCAAAGCCCCCAGAAGATCGAGCTGACCTGAAACAGATTTGCCTCGCTCTGCAGCAGCGACATCGCCGCGGCCGGGAGTTGCTGCGGCGCCGCGTCGAGCAGGGCGATCAGATCCATGCGCTGCGCCAGCGCCATCAGCGAGAGCGGAACACTGGCTGCGACGAGCAGCACCATCAGGTCGGCAGCGACCTTGCTCGTCGATGCGAAGAGCCGATGAAACAGCGCGGCGATCACGAGGTAGATGACGAAGCCCGCCGCACCGAGCACAATCGTCCAGCGGAGAGCCGCGCGTCCCGCCTCCAAGGCGCTGAGCAGCGCGGCCGGATCGTCCTGCGGCATGAAGGCGACATAGCCGTACGCGAAGCCCGCCGTCGGCAGCGTCGCGAAGTAGAGCAGACCGGCCAGCCGGGCCATCGCATTCGACGTCATGATTCTTTTCCCTTCTTTGCTGCGGACGATCAAAAGTCATTAATAATCAGCGTGATCTACCGCTCGGGTAGCCTGCTAATCGGTACCTGCGCCGAGCGAGGCATGTGCGGCCGGCTCCCACAGCTCGATCGGATTTCCTTCCGGATCATGAATCCGCGCGAACCGCCCCACCTCTGAATCCCACTCGTCCGGCCTCGTCTCGACATCGATGCCGCGGCTCTGAAGCTGCGCAATCATGGCGTCCAGATCCGCGACCCTGAAGTTGATCATCCACTGCTGCTCGGGTCGGCCGAAGTACTCGGTATCGCGCTTGAACGGACAGAACACCGTGGGTCCGCCGCGCTGCTGCCAGACGGCATCCGCAATGTCTATACCGAGATGGTCTGTATACCATCTGGCCAGGGCTTCCGGATCCCTGGCGCGAAAGAATACTCCACCGATCCCCAAGACCTTCTGCATCTTTTCCTCCTGCCGGACGATGCGCACGCCGTGCACTGCGAAAGGCACATCATCAACGTCGAGTGTCCAGCCATCCAAGCAGCTCTTCATCGAACAGCTCGGACTGCTCCAGTTGCGGTGTATGGCCGCTTCTTTCGAACACACGAACGGTCAAGTCTTTGAACTCCCCGCGCACCCGATCCCATGAGGAAGGCGGTGCAACCAGGTAGTCGTACTGTCCGAGCGCAAGGAACACCGGCTTTTGCAGATCACCAAGCCCTCTGGTGACGTCAATCTTAGAGAACGTCTCGCTCCAAAGGCGAAACAGCACTTCGTTCGGCTCGACCCCGCTCCACAGGCCCGAGGCATCGAATCTCGGGTCATACCATGCACGAGGGCCGTTCCGAATGTAGATCCGAACGAACGCTTCGGATTGGGATAAGTTCGCGAGACTCTCGTCCGGGAAGCGGAGGAGATTGTCCTTCATCGCCGCTTTACGCTCCGGATCCACGGACTCCGCCCAACGGCGTTCCGCAGCCGCTGCCGAGTCGGCACTCAGATCCGGTGCGACCCCGATCATGACCACATGCGAGACGTGCTCGGGATACTTCTTCGCGTACTCCAACGCCATGAACGCGTGACCTGAATGGCCCACTGCAACGACAACGCCGAGCCCAAGCGTTTTCCGAAGTACCTCGAAATCGTCCAGTATCGTGTCGAGATGGAACGACGACGAAGGGATCTGCTTTGGAGCCTCGGCGAAGCCTCGATGATCAGCGAACACGAACCGCAGGTGTTGGCGCAGCCTCATCGAGAACGTTCTGGGGTAATAGAGGGCGCTTCCCAGCACAAGCGTGTCTCGCCCTGAGCCTTCGACTGCGTATCTGATCTTGAACCCGTCGCGTTCGAAAAAACCTGTCTCAGCTGTCATGGTCATAGTTGTTCCCCGCTGAATGTCGGCAGGGTCGTCTCGCGGGCTGTTCGGCTACTCGCGAATCACCCGGGCACCACCGCGGCGGTGCCGCACGAACGAAGCTCGAGGATGCCCGCAGCCCTCGCTTCGCCCTCTTATGTCTATCCCCCGTCCCGCATTGCCGCGCGCTGAAAGGCACGTATCACGCCGACCGCCGCTTGATATCCGGCTCTAGCTTGATACCGCAAGCCAGGCATTTCGGAGCGGCACCGATCCACCCCGAGCATCGAGGACATCTTTGAAAAAACGACAGATAAATAAACCAGCCTATTCCAACTCCGGCCGCGACAACCCCCGCGGCGATGGAAAGTACGTGATATGGCTGCGGAAGTAGCCGACCTCCGAGCCCGAGAAGCAGCAGCAGAGGCGCAGCGGCGGCGCCATACCTCCATCTAGACGCGATCTTCTCCAACTGCCGACGCTCGGCCTCAGTTGCGGGCGATCGATGACCAGTCATAACACGCCCCTTTGCACCGAGCTCTCACGTCTTCTCAAGACCGGAAGGAAAATTATACGGCTACCACACGGCCCCCTGCATCGGTCCATGCGGTCTTACGTACGTGGGCAGTGCTTCTTCCGCGAGCGGGACCCGGTCAGCGCCCCGCGAACGCGATCCGCCTTCGTCCGTCCCGACGCATTCTCGGGCTCGATGCGGTACATTGTGCACATGCGCCGCGAGCTTGGACGCCACGATATCGATGAACCCGCACGGAGTCGCACGATGACGAGTTGGGAAGCCAACAATCCCCAGCAGATGATGCAGCTTCTGGTCGGAGATCACTTCGGTGATCGTCCGGAGGAGAAGCTCGAGTCGATTCGCGCCGAGAAGGAGAAAAGGGCGGCCAGACTGTGCGCTTGGCTCGGCTGTGACAAGAGCTCGACGGTGCTCGAAATCGGCTCCGGAATGGGACTCACGAGTAAGCATGTCGCTGACCGCGTCCAACGTCTGGTCTGCTGCGATATCAGCGAGAGTTTTCTCGAGGCGGCGAGGCGAGAATGTACCGGAATACCGAACATCGAGTTCCTCAAGCTCGACGGGCGAGCCGGAGAGCTCCCGTTCGGCGATGCGGAGTTCGACGCAGTTTATTCCGATGCCGTCTTCATCCACTTGAACCTCTACGATATCTATTGGTACTTCTCGGAGTTCGCCCATATCGTAAGAAAGCGAGGAAGAGTCTTCATTAATATCATGAATGACTCGAAGACCGACTTCGGCAAGCTGATCGAAATGGCGGCCTACTATCGAAAGAGCCCGAGTGCTCTCGGCAATCTATTGTGTTGGAACTCGACCGACGCCGTGCTGGCCGTCGCATCGCACTTCGGATTCCGGCTCGAGCATCGAGCGAGAGTGCGCGCTCTCCTGCAAAGCCGACGCAGTCAGACGAAGGACTTGCTGTTCACGAAGGTTTGACGCGGCTCTGCTAGTCAGCCGCTTGGCGCAGCTCCCCTTCTCCTATGCGTCGAAACGAATTTGATACCCACGTTTGTCGCCGGAAAAGCCGCAGAACTCGTAGAACGAACGGTTTCCTTCCCACTTCGCGCCAGACTGCAGCATGATCTTGAAGCAGCCCTTTCCCTTCGCGTACGACTTCGCGTGCTCCATCAGAGCCGTTCCCACCCTTTGACGTCGATGAGTTGGCGCACAAATGACGTTTTCCACGACCGCGAAAGGCCGGCCTGACCGGGTGAGATTCTGGCAGACGTAAATCGTGTAGGTGCCGACGATCGCGCCATCCACCATCGCGACAAATACTTCGCCCGCCTGCGCACGGATACGCTCCAAAATGCCGCGCGCAGTCTCCGGTGAGATGGGCGGGTCGCGCGGGCGATCGAACGTGTCATAGATGCGCATGACCTCGTCGACACGGTTAATCGGCAGCGGCAAGATCTCCATGCACAACCTCCGGGGGTTCAAAGCGTGTTGTGACGGCGGCCTTCATAGCCGTATACGTCCCGCCTCAGCCGGGCCCTGCCCCCAGCAATTGAAATCGCACTTAAACACTAGCGCGCCACGCTGCATACGCTCGTAAGGCGCGTACCCCAACGCCGCAATCAGGGAACTATCCAGCGGTTGTCGCCTCGCTGGAGCTCGACGAATTGACCATCGACCATGATTCCGCGACGGCCATTACGTATCCCGGACCGATACCATCTATCGATGTACCACACTTCGAAGTAGCCGTCCTCGAAGTTGAGTGACGTCTCAGTTCGCCTGTCGCATGCGCTTGCTATGCGCCATCGTTATCTTCTACGAGGTCCCTGAGACGCTCGAGAAAGCCGTTCCACATTCTTTCGTTGAACTCCTGAAAGTCAACGGATTCCCTCCTCGCTCTAATTGGATTCGGATCTGCATCATGCCATTCGTACTGTCGGGCCATGAAATTGGAAACGAGCGTCCGGCCGTCAAATTCAGCGAGCGCCATCATTGCGACACCCACCGATGCTTCCCCTTCAAGGGTCGAGGGCAAATTGATGCCTACAACCATCTTCTCCGGTACTACTGCAACAACCCTGAAGAAGAAGTCCTGGCCTTCGTATAGTCGATACGTCGCCCCCTCGCCTGCTTCAGGTCCAGACTCGTGCTTCATGTCGAAGTCGTACATCCACGAACCGAAATCCAGCAGCCGCGGCCAGACTTCCTGCGGAGAAGCATCGATCATGATTTCGTAACGGTCCATGTAGTGGTAGGAGTTCGCAAGATCGCTTCCCCAAATGCTGACGGCCGACTGCGCGTGAAGCGGGCTCGCTATCAACAGACCCAATACTGGTGCCCAGCCGGCTTTCATTCGCTTCCTCTCCCCCGTGCGCACAGTGTTCTTATCTCCGTCTACTCTGCGCGATAAATCACTACGCCTTGGCGAAGTGTCATAGCCACGTCAGCGAAAGCGTTTACGTCGTTCGCCGGATCACCACGCAGAACGACCAGATCGGCCTCGAATCCTGGTGCCACTCGCCCTGAGGACGTATATCCGAAGAATTCAGCGGGCGCTGTGGTCAGGGAATCCAGAATCTCCGAGAACGTCATGCCCGCGTCTTCCATTAAGCCGAACTCCGCGGTCAGAGATACATAGTCGGTGACGAAACCCGCGTCGGTTCCGAACAGGATCCGACCCCGTCCCGCGTATGCTCTAACCTGGGCAAGCATATGCTCCTTACCATCGAAAAGCGTAAGGGTCGGAATGAGTGACACATCGGCTGCAAGCAAACGGTCAACTAGCTCGCGCGGCCATCCTGTCCCGCTCTCACCGGGCAACCGCTCTGAGGCGTGTGCCAGAACGTCTACACCACTCGCTAATGCAAGCTCCACACCCTCCTCGGTCGAGGGGTGAGCGAAAACCAGGCGCCCGCGAGCATGAGCCGCTTCCACAGCGGCTCGCATTATCTCGACATCCATTGGCACTGGACCGACCTCGCCGTCCCGCCGGACCCATGACACGGCGAACAGCTTTATGACATCGGCACCTTCGTCCAGATGCTGGATCACGATATCCACTGCTTCTTCCGGAGTCCTGGGTTGCGGTAGATCGCGCACGAGCGCTTCCGGGCCAGATACGTAGTACGGAACGCCCTGCTCCGGATACAAGGGTTCTCCTGCCGTTAAGATGCGAGGTCCCACGATTGCACCAGACCCGATTGCGTTACGCACTTCAAGAGTGTCGTCGAGAGTAGAGCCGGTATCGACCACACTCGTGAATCCGTAGCGCGTCGACATCATCTCCAGGTTTCGCGCGTTGTTCAGGTCGATATGAACGTGGGCGTTCCAGAAGCCGGCAACAACGGTCTGGCCGGTGCAGTCGATCAGCCGCGCCGACACCGGAAGCGCGGCCTCGGACCTTGAGCCGACGAAGGCGATGCGGCCGTCCTCGATCAGCACGACTCCGTTGTCGATCGCCTCGGCGTCAGGTGAAGGGTAGATTCGGCCACCGACTAGCGCCAATGTCTCTTGCGCAACGGGATCGGGCTCGCAAGCCGCGACCAATACGCATAGAGCCGTAGCGAATCGTGCGAAAACGTGTCTGATACGCAGCTGCTTCACGAGTACTTAACCCTACTCTGCGCAGTCTCGCACCACAGAATAGCCGTGACCGTCCTGCGACTCGAAGACGTTCCAGCTCGTAGCATTAGGCAACTCAGCCAAGTAGCGGTCCCATGCGCTGTAAAGCGCCAAGTAGCCCTTGTCGCCGAACGCGTCCGAATACAATCCCGTCATCACCGTCGGCACGCTCTTTCTATCTTGGTCTGCGCTGCGCCGGAGCCATCGGCGTAATGTTGTGGTACGGGCAACCCGCAATGTGAGGACCTTGAGTTCAGTACAGTCCTTGAACCACTCAACTCCCGGGTACTCCGCGAATACCGTCGCTTGAATCTTATCCGCCAAGTCCTGTTCAGAGGATATCGATAAATCCGCGAACGGCGTCAGCAGGTCAACATGAACGAGCAACTCTTCCGATTCGGCAGGATTGAGGTTTACGAGGTCCGCGAAGTAGACCGGGCCGACTGCCTGCACTAACCCGGAAACTTCTTCCGGAAGACGTGGCGCTGTGTGTTGGGTCCTACATCGCTCGATGAATGTGGACTTTCCGCAGGAGCGCGGTCCTGCGACGATGTAGATTACACGCCCGTTGTCCATCAGCGCTGCATAACGCTGCTACACCTAAGGCCCCACCGCGAACTGGTCATATCCTAGCGTCGCGCCAAACCGAACGGATTCACAAGAACGCGAATCGGGCCATCGTCGGTGCGGCGTATGATCTCGGCGCGCACATAGGGCAACGTTGAATCACGGTCCGAGATGTCAAACACCGGTCCGCGTTGAACAACCTCACCGGGGGGCCACGGCGCCCTGGGGCTGGCGCTCCGCTCGCTCGATAACGGCCGGGATATCCAAACGATCTCGTCATAACCAGAGGCATCGATCCGGATCTGCTGAGCCCGCCGGTCCACGTCAATCGAACGCAGTTCCGGATACGTCCCGTCATAGGCTGCCGAACCGGCGAAGGCAAGCCCGCGATCGCGAGAGAGGTTCAGCGTTCTCGGTTGTACGACTGAATAGAACTGACCGCTCCGCATGGCGTCCTTCACATTCTCCGTCGTGAGCTCGTCTAACAGGAAAACGGTGAACGCAAAGCGCGTCCTGGCAAGGATATGGACGTCGGATGTGCCGAAGCCCCAGATCGGCCGCGAAGGCATGAGCTCGGCCAGCAGCTGATCCCACAGGCTGACGTAGGAATCGGCCACAGGGGCTGTGTCAGATGCGATCTCCAGGCCGACGAAGCTCTCGGCGGAGTGGTCGCGGAAGAGCTTCACGAACCATTCCAAGGGTTGCCTCGTGTCCGGGTGGTTCAGGACAGCTAGCCCGCGCCGGCGCGCCACCTCGACCAACTCTTCGTCGAGGACCGAACTGCCTTCATTGCAGGGCGGACGCACACCATAGTCGCTGAAGAACGAACCGACGTGATAGGTACAAGTCAACTCGGCGCCCTCGATCCCGAGCATTCCCAACTCTGCAGGAGGCAGTGCTCCATACTCGGCCCAAGTCCACGTCGTATCGGCCGGAAACGTCGGCGGACGTGGATCGGGATACGGCGTCGGCTCCGTGGCGAACGCTCCGAAGTCGATTTGGCCTTGAGTTGCAGCGTCGCGCAGTGGGCAGAAGTTGGGGGCGACGATGTCATGGTCTGTGATCGACAGAATCGAGAAGCCTGCGTCGTGGAAGGCCCTCACGACCTCGTCCACAGAATGGCATCCGTCGCTCTGCAAAGTGTGCACGTGCAGGTCGGCCCTGTGATGCACGAACGAACGCCAATCGACCTTCTCGTAAGGATTGTTCACCTCGACCTGTCCGGCTGCGTCGGGCGAACATCCACCACACGCAAACACGATCATGAGCATGCCGCGCGAGACGCCACGATGGATCCGCATGGTCAGCACTATTTCGACCTGTCCAGACCGGCCCCCGGCACACGCTTTCCCGAGAAGTAGCCGACCGCCTTGTCGAAAGCTTGGGCCCCTATGAGCCGCCCGACTCGCCGCCCGGTGACGTCGTCCACCGGCGGATGCACGCCGGCCCAGAGCCGCGAGATACCGGCGGAGTCCGCCAAATCGAAATACGTCGCCCACTGCAGACGCACCGGCACGCTGGGCCCGTTCTCGTAGCCGAGAAACTTTTCCGCTTCTGCGGCGAACTCGTACATGCCCGACGGAAAATATGGGCTGCCGGTCAGGAGCGTCAGAACCTGTGCTCCGGCGCTCATCAGCGTCGAATGACCCGACGTGTAACCGGCGAACGGCGGTGTCACGAAGTCGGCGCGCTGATAGGGCCACCAGTCCTCCGCCAGGATCCAGTCGACGCCTGCGACGTCGAAGTTGCTGTTCGAGACGAAGCGAGGACCGCGCCATGCGAAAATCTTGATCTTGCCGACGTTGGCGCCGTCCGCGGCGAGCGGGTCCCCGGGACGCACGCAGTCGATGACCCGGCGGCTGCCGTCACCCGCCGGATCGCTCGGGTCGTCGACATACTTGATGCCCTGCGGATGATACGGGCAGTGCGGATCGTCCGGATCGCTGCTCTGCCCGATCGTGCCCATGTAGCGGATTGCGGTGATCGGACGCGCAGAGTCGTACCAGCCCTTGTGGCTCCACGCAGCGACCCCCGCGTCATGCACGGCGCCGCTCACAGCGAAATAGGCCTTGGCGTCCCATTCGAGATCGTCGAGCACGGGCCCGGTGCCGCCGATACGCTTCTCGAAATGGGGCGAGTCGCTGATCATCGCGTTCAGGATCACGATGAGCTGCCCGGCGGGCGTTTCCGCGGTGAAGGGCCCGTCGGCCCAGTACGTCACGAGCGTTCGCGCGTAATCGGCGAGAGGCACGATCTCCGGCGCGTACGGGAGTCCCGTTACCGGGTTCTTCTCGTGCCCCGAGCTGCTGTCGCCGCCGCCGAGGAAATCGTAGAAGCTGCGCAGCTCGGCGATCTCCTGCGGGAGAGCCTGCAGATTGCCGATCGAGGCCGGCGAGACGTCGATCAGCTTCGCACCGCGGCCGCGCGCTGGGTCGAGGTGACCCGACCAGACCGCGACGAGCGAATGTCCCCAGATGTACTCCTCGGGCATCGCATCGGGATCCGCGGCCGAGATCAGCGCTGGCTTCCCCGGGTCGTGATAGACCCAGTACTCCGCACCGTCCCGCTGGAAAGCGCGCCGATCCCGCAGCGTCATCGCGAACGGCACCGTGAAGCCCCACTCAGGCGTCTCGAAGTCCGGAGCCTCGAGCGTGCGTCCGGTCTTGCTGACGAAAAGGCCGAGCGCGAGCTTTTGCCAGCGGTCCGGATCGACAAGGTGGTCGATGCTGTCCGGATCGGTCGGATCGAGGGGCGGGTTGACCGGCACGTAGGAGCGGGTCAGGTAGTCGTTCGCTTCGTTGGATCCGTCATCGAGGCCGAAGCGGATTACACAGTCGCCGATATAGTTGCCGAGCGCCGCAGGCGACCGATCGTGCCGATAGTCGGTCGAGGCGTAGCTCGGATCGAGCCCGTAGTGCTGCATGATCTCGTCGAACACGGCATATGCACCGCTCGACTCGCCCGTCTCGCTGAAGCGGTGGCGCAGGTAGCGGTACGCGGCGTAATGGATCGCGATGCGTTGCGCGGCCGACGAGTGATCGACAGTCGCAGAGGAATCATACGGACAGGAGAAACCGTTCACGTTCTCCCCGAGCAGGAACGTGCGCGCGTCCGGATCATGCGCGGCCCACGCGTCGTAGACCGCGACCGAGAACTGAAAGACCGCGCGCGCATTGTAGGCGACGCGGCCGCTGTCGCGACGCAGCGCGAAGAGCATTGCTTCGCTCCAGTTGCGCGCGACCGAGCGTTCCGGCTGCAATCGAAAAGGCTGCGGCTGTGCGTGAACGCTGCCGATCAGCAGGCAAGCAAGAACGAAGGTCGAAACGGTCCGCAGGGCACGTAAACCAGTCATACCTCCCCCTTCGAAGTACTGGCGTCCCTGCTCGGTCCTCCTCGTTTCGCTGCTACTGCCGCTTGTAGGTCTTATCGAGCCGACAGCGCCGGATGTCTGATGGAAAGAGTTTCGCCGGACTTGCTCGCGGCGACCCTGCTCATTCGCGTCGGCGGCGGCTGCGTCGGGCCGGAGCCCGAGTCGATCGCCGGCCATTCCACGCGCAGCTCGTCGACGAGCGCCGCCGAGCCGAGCCCGAAGACCTGCACCGTCGGATTCTGCGACGTGTAGTTGCTGCCGATCATGATCTCGCGCATTTGCTCGATGTCGCCCGTGCGAACGAAGATTCGGGCGCCGGCCGCCTCGGTATTCGGCGGAAGCCCTTCGAGCTTGACGCGCAGGAAGCGGCGGCCGGCGGCGGCACTGCGGTTTTCCCAGAGCCGCGCGGAGTTATCCGGGGCCTCGGTCAGCTCGAGAATGTCGATGTCGCCGTCGTGATCGAAGTCCGCGCATACGACGCCTCGGCCGGACGCTCGCGTCGCAAGACCCAGGGCCTCCGCCTGGTCCTCGTATGTGCCCGCGTCGTTCATGACGAACGCGCGGCTCGCGTCCGTCTGGTACGTATCGAAGGGCGTTAGAAACGTCACCGGGTAGCCGTTCGTGTGGAAGATATCGAGATCGGTGTCGTTGTCGATGTCGAGGAAGCACGCTGCCCAGCCAAACGAGCCGTTCGCGACGCCGAACCGCTCCGTCTCGTCGCTGATCAGCGCGGGACCGCCGTCGTTCGAATAGAAGCGGTTGCCCCACGGCTTCAGGTTCACGCTCTCGTCGCCCGGCCCGTAGATGCTCGAGACGAACCAGTCGAGGTCGCCGTCGCGGTCGACATCGCCGAGCGCCGATCCCATCCCGAACTGAGTGTTGCGGAGCATCGCGTTATCGAGACCCCGAAAGGTTCCGTCGCCGTTGTTGAGCGCCAGCTGTGTTGTTCCGAAATCACCCGCGATCGCGATATCGGGCCACAGATCGCCGTCGATGCGCGCGAAAGTGCCGGTGAACGTGAAGTCGCCGATCTGGACCTGACCGTGGAAGTCCGTGCCGCGGGTACTCCACGTGAGCTTCGAGATGCCAGACTGCTCGCTGACGTTCACGAAGCGGATGCCCGATTCGTCGGATTCGTTCCTCCACAAGTGGTCCGTCTGACGCATGCGCGGCGATCCGTACAGGTCGTCCAGCGTGCCCCAGTGCGTCAGAAACATATCGAGGTCGCCGTCGAGATCGTAGTCGCCGAACCCCACGGAGATCGTTTGCGTCGCGACCATCTGCTCGATGTCCGGAGAGTTCGCCGTGACGTCGACGAATGTGCAGTCCCCCTGGTTCTCGTAGATCTTGCTCGGGTCGCCGTATATGCCGCCGATAAAGAGGTCGAGATCCCCATCGCCGTCCATGTCCGCGAACGCGGGGCCGCTGTGCCGATCGTTGTTCAGGCGGCCCGAACGAGTGTTTGCGACGCCCGCCTCCGCCGCCCGGTCCTCGAACAACAGACCGTTGCCTTGCTCGACAAGCTGATTGATGTAGAGACGATTCGGACCGCCGCCGCCGTTCGCGCCGCCGGTGTTTCCGTACGTGATGAAGAGGTCGATGTCGCCGTCGTTATCGCAATCGCCGGACGCTGCGCCGCCGATCGTCATGTAGAGGACTTGCCACGTCAGCAAGCCCTTGAGGTCTCGAGTGATGAAGGAAGGGCGGGTGTACCCGACACGATAGGCGATCTGCGAGCTCGCCGTCACGTCCACGAAAGGCGTCGGCGATGCACGCGGGAGCACGGCCTGCGCGAAAGCGCTGGCGGCTCCGGTGCCGCGTCCGCCCGTAGCAAGACACACCGAGAGCGATATGAGAACGACAAGCCCTACTCGCATCGCCGTCGGCCCTCCCCCGAGGCCCTCCTGCGCAGGCTCGCGCCGGAGCGTCGATCGTCACTATAGGGTTCTTTAGTTTTCTCAAGACTACCTAAGGCTCGCCGCGTTGTCCACTCAGCACGAGACGATCCCGCAGTCGGTCATTCAATGCGGATCGCGCCCGCCGTGCAGGACGGGCGGATTTCGGCTCAGGCCGGGCTGTTCCGACATTTCCGACGGAAAGGAGACCTCAGGTAGACCGTCCGTGACGTGCGGCTACGCTCTCGACACTCAGCTGCCTTCGTCGAGGTTGAACACGATCGAGTGCGACTTCTGGTACGACGCCATCGCCTCGGGTCCGCCCTCGCGTCCCCAGCCCGACGCCTTGACGCCGCCGAATGGAACCGCGGGGTCCATCAGCGCCCACCCGTTGATCCACGTGATGCCCGCATGGAGTCTGACCGCGACGCGATGGGCCTTGGCAAGGTTCGAGGTCTGGATACCGGATGCGAGGCCGTAGCGGGTGGAGTTCGCAAGGGCGATCGCCTCGTCCTCGGTGTCGAACGGCTGGACGGTGAGGACCGGGCCGAACACCTCCTCGGCGACCGCCTCGGCATCGGATGGAAGGTCGGCCAGCACCGTGGGCTGGAAGTAGAAGCCGCCGCCGAGGTCGACCTTCTCGCCGCCCGTGATCACGCGTGCGCCGGCGGCCTTCGCACGATCGACCAGTGCCGAGACCTTGTCGAGCTGGTTCCGCGAGGCCAGCGGGCCGATCACCGTCTCAGGGTTCGTCGGGTCGCCGAACGGCACCTGGGGCACCGCGTCGGCGAGAATCCCGAGCACGACGTCATAGATCGGGCGTTCCACGAGTAGCCGGGGGCCCGCCATGCAGAATTGGCCCGTATTGAACACGAACGCCGAGATGACCGTGTGCACAGCGGTGCGGAGATCGGCATCGGCGAACAGGATGTTGGCCGCGTTGCCGCCGAGCTCGGCCGTGACGGGCTTGAGGTGCTTGCCGGCGAGAGCCGCCACGTGCGCGCCCACCTCCGTCGACCCCGTGAACGCGATCTTGTCGACGTCGGGGTGCGAGACCAGCCGATCCCCGAGCTCGGAACCGGGGCCGGTCACGACGTTGAATACACCGTCTGGAACCCCTGCCTCCTTGAGAATCTCGGCGATGAGGAGCGCGGAAAGCGGCGTGTCACTCGCGGGCTTGTGCACGATCGTGTTTCCGGCGACTAGGGCCGGCGCGATCTTCGACGCCGATAGAATGAGCGGAAAGTTGAACGGTGTGATGGCTGCCACGACGCCGATCGGCTCTTTCCTGACATACGCGTGCGTGTTGCCCGTTGTCTCACGCACGTCGCCGTCGAGGTGATGGCCGAGGCTCGCGTAGTACTCGTAAAGCTCCGCGGCGTTGTTGACGTCGACGATGCGCGCGAACGTGATGGGTTTGCCGACGTCGGCACTCTCGGCCTGCGCGAGCTGCTCGGTCCGCTCTCGGATGAGGTCGTACGCGCGGTGCAGGATACGGGCGCGCTCGCGGCTGGAAAGGCCCGACCACACACCCGAGTCGAACGCGTCACGGGCGGCCGCGACGGCGGCATCGATGTCGGCTGCCGTCGCTCTCGCGACCTCGGCGATCTTCCGTCCCGTGGCCGGATTGATGACATCCATGCGGCCGCCGTCCGACGCATCCCGCCACCGGCCGCCGATGAACAGCTGTCCCGGTGTCCGGTTCGCGATCTCGGTTACGTTCTGAGTGCTCGTCATTGCCTTTGCTCCCTGTCGAGTCTAAGCCGTAAGTATCGGGCGGCCGATCACCGCATGCATCAAACCGCCAACCGGCTCCGCCTATTCTCCAACTCCTGTAGGAAGCCTTCCTGATCTGCGGGCGAAATCATGATCGACTTCCAACGCTGATAATCGATGCGAAGCCTGTCCAGGGACAGCGCAGGGCTCGAAAGCGCGCTTCGGGTTGGCGTGACGGCACGAATATCTACTAATGGCACCCGCCACTGCAATGGACCACTCTTCACGAGCAACTCCGTATCGCCCAAGACATAGTAAGTGCTAGTCAGCAGCCACGGTGGTAAGACTATGCCCAAGAGAAGGAGTGGCGACACGACCATCGCCTCTAGAATCGACTTCGTTAGGGCTACATGAATCAATCCGCCGAGACAGGCTGCGGCCACCCCGACGCTCAGCAGTGCGATCCAAGCGTCGATCTTCGAGCGAAACGTCATCAGTTGCCTCCGTGCTGAAATTCGAATGTATCGAGCCACGCGCTGTGACAGCCGCGGCGGATCGCCTCGTCCTCCGCACGAGCCATAAGTTCCGTTCCGATGTGCCGCCCGCGTAGAAAGTCGGGCACGAAGAGAAGCTCGACGAACAACCAACGGTAAGCGGTGCGGCCCCACAAACCTCCGACGACATCGTCGTTCTCAGTATGAAGAGTCAACACCAGCGGCCGCGCGTCGTTCACGCCCGTATGTTGGACGTTGTAGGCAACCAACGGACCGACAATGGCCTCGCGCACGGCAGGCTGCGCTTCATCTGAAAGGCGGATCGAGACGCTCACGCTTGCGCTCGGGCGGGTCGACGCGGCTAACGTTTCATTCGGCGGTGCGGGCGAGCGGCGCCGGCCTTGCACCTGCCCGAGCCGTGACCACGGGACGCGTCCGTTGCAGTGAGATCTTATGCGTCAATCCTCATCCTCCACCCAGAGAATGCCTGCGAGTCCGCCGGACTCCACCACAATTCCGGTATCGACTGCGGAGCCGCTGATCGGCTTCCAGCTGAAAGCGCTGCTTCGGAAGTCGTCTCGAAAGTACGGGCTGTTGGTAAGAAAGCGCGCATCCTCGTCGAAGTTAGCTAGAAAGGCTTCACCCAATTCTCTAGCCTCCTGTTCGGACATGATCCTCGCGCCATAGGCGAGATCCTGTGTAAGGCAGTGGACGATTACTTTCAGGGCCTCCGTTCTGCTGACCGAAACCCAGGTATCGTCCGGAATATCCTGATAGCCGAAGTCCTTTAACCGTGCCCCTCTCGGGATAATTCCTTGGCCGTCGAACACGGCACATACCGTGCGGCCGACGCGCCGCCGCTTCTTGATCCGCTCGCAGATGCTGGTCACGTTTCAAACTACCGTACGACTTCCGGTTACTGTGAGCCTACCGGCTCGAACTCAACGCGCTCTCTAACCACCGTCTCCACAGGCTCTCCGTCTATCAGTCTCGGCTTGTATCTGAAACGTTTCGCGGCCTCGACTGCGGCACTTTCGAACTCCTGCGCGCTCGATTCGATTATTCGAATATCTCTCGTTGATCCGGTTGGCGTCACTGTCAACTCAAGGTCCACGCGCCCTTGAAGTAGCCCCTGCGCGGCTGCTTCTGGGGGATATTCGGGCTGAACCCTGCCAAGTGGAAACCGGTCACGGTCGCCGATAACGTAAATTCCCAAGCCGCGCCACAGGCCATCGTTCGTCAAATGGCGTTCCTTTAGCGGATCCGCGCCATTCTGAACCATTAGCTCCTCTAAGGTCTTATACGCATCCTCAAACTGCCCCAAGCTCGCGTGCAACTGCGCGACGGAGCGAAGGTGGTACTGCCGCTGTGCAGGTGCAGGTGAGTACGCGGCGGCATTTCTATACGCTTCAATCGCTCCTGGAAAGTTCCCATCGAGAAATTCTACGTAGCCCAGCGCGGTCCAGTACCGATACTGCTCAAACCTGCTCAAGTCCCGTGTGGGAATCTCCTTGAGGGCCGCGCGTGCGCACTCGAAATCGTCGATGGCGCGACAGCTATCTGCCTGGTTCAGATGACGTTGAACGCGGCCGCTAACTTCTTGAGCCATCGACACTTGAACGGCACACACACAATTGAACATCGCGAGCATGATCACGGATCGTGGGCCGACTAAGGTTCTACGCAGTCTTTCGGCGTTCCCACTCATGGCTGCTCCTCATATCTGGATAGCAGGCACCATTTCGATCAAAAGGGCTGAGAACTACACCCGCAGCTCAGATGTGTAGGCGGCGGTCGTAAATTGCACAGATTCGGCGGACCAAAATTGCACACTCGTTGACGGCGGCCTGCGGGCCGCTTCCCCTTGGCGGCGACGCTGGAGCGGAGCCGCTGCATGTACGGACGGGAGACGAGGGTGTTGTTACGCCACTATCTGGAGCAGGGTCTGAAGAAGACGGAGCTGGCTCGACGTCTCGGCGTCAGCCGAAGAACGATCTATCACTGGCTGGCCGAAGGGCAACTGGATCGCGATCTGGATGCGGAGCCGGTCCGCTACTCACCGAGGCCGCCGGTGCCGACGAAGCTCGATCCCTACAAGGGGATCATCGCGGCGAGGTTAGAGGCATTTCCGGAGCTCACCGCGCAGCGGCTGTTCGAGGAGATTCGTGCGGCCGGGTATCCGGGCGGCTACACGCAGCTGAAGGAGTATGTGCGCAAGGTCCGGCCGCAACCGCCAGCGGATCCGGTCGTGCGCTTCGAGACGCCGGCAGGCTTTCAGGGCCAGGTCGATTTCGGCACTTTCGATCTGCCATGGGGCCGGCGGTACGCGCTGTTGGTCGTGCTCGCCTATTCCAGGCTGTTGTGGCTGCAGTTCTATCGTCGCCAGGACATGGAGACGCTGATCCGCGGGCTCGAGGCGGCGTTCGCGTACTTCGGGGGCGTGCCGGCGGAGTTGCTCTTCGACCAGATGCGCGCCGTCGTGAACGACGACCGGCGCGGCGAAGGTGGCTCGTTGATCCTGAACGCCGAGTTTCTGCGCTTCGCCGAGCACTGGGGCTTTCGACCTCGAGCGTGTCGACCGTACCGAGCACGGACCAAGGGCAAGATCGAGCGGCCGATCCGCTACTGTCGCCAGAGCTTCTTCTACGCACGCGAGTTCGTCAGCGATGACGACCTCAACGCCCAGGCGTTGCGCTGGCTCGAGGAGATCGCGAACGTGCGCCGGCATCGGACCACGGGCGAGTCGCCAAGAGTGCGTTTCGAGCGTGACGAGCGCGCGCAGCTTCGGCCTTTGGCACTTCGGCCCTTCCCGCGCCTTGGGGCTACGGCGCCGGTCGGGTCGCCCCGGGGCTTGCACCGCCGGGGCTCCCACAGATCCGGACGTGCGGAACTCCCGCATCCGGCTCCTCAGGTCAAGTCGTCGCTGAGTGACGATAGATGCTCTGAACGACGCG